>TARA_B110000444_G_scaffold258756_1_pt1 | contig 22017 bp, 19 predicted proteins | sample TARA_B110000444 | Tara Oceans TARA_B110000444 (sample SAMEA4398370) | marine metagenome | biome: Polar Biome; feature: [SRF] surface water layer (ENVO:00010504); material: water (ENVO:00002006), including particulate matter (ENVO:01000060) such as... | depth 5 m | reverse complement strand
AGAAGCAGAAGCCACAGAGGAAGAAGAATCCAAGATGAACTGGCGAGAAGATGTGCTTCTCCGTGTCATGGAGGCTTCAGGTATTACAGACCGTGATGCATTTATTGCATTCGCTGCGGATTACGATAGCGATGATAACGGCTACCTCAAGAAGGGTGAATTGGAAGATGCTGCAAATGCATGGAACGCTCGTGAAGAGGATGGTTCAGATAACACCGGCGAAAAGGCTTGTGGAATCTGTGACACATTAAATCCAGCAGACGCTACTGAGTGCAGTGCGTGTAAGTTTACCTTCGAGTGAATCATTGGTTGCCGGTAACTCGGTCTTGGCCGATGCGATTAGTGTCGCAGGATTGCCTGAAACTCTTACTGAGCTCACTCTGGAAGTACCCACTGAGGCCAATCTTCATGCTCAGATGATCTGCTTACAAGAATAATGACTGGACGCTTCAATGATGAAAGCAATTCTTCCATTGGTGTGGCTGTTGAAGGTGGAATTACACCGTCACGTAGGTCTACGGCAAGCCAAGCATTGCGGTATTGCCCGGACCAGGCTAAAAGTTCAGCCTCGACGCCTTGTGGCGGAATGCCTTCTCGGACACTTGCGATAAATCCCCAACCATCCGGACATTTTCGTTCAGTATCTGTCCACAAAAACATGCGGGGTGGTTCGGGAAGTCGGGCAAGTTGAGTTATGGCTTCAAGTTCTGTCGCACAGACAGGTTGGCCTGGCATTGGCATTGGGAGAGGATAGCGCCAAGTCGTATCTACGGTGAGCGGTTCTTTCTTGCGCATGTTGGAGCGTGTAACTGCTCTTGTTTGAACTTCGCGCTGATTTGTGCATGCTGTCTCTTGAGAGAGGGATATATGAGGGAAATCAAGGCTAACCTTCATGCCCTTCCCTCTACGCAGGTGGTTTATGGCCAATGGTCCAAGCCCACCTCCGCCCGCCCCGCCGGGTGGCTCAATGTTCATTATGCTCATTGTGATGGTAATGATGACCATCCTCATCATGACGCCTTCGATTCGAGTCTCTTTGGGTACGACTGCGGACCCATTTTTGTCACCTTTGCTCCCCGAAGAGTCCTTTTTCGTAATCACAGTTATGATTCTCGGTGTGTTTTCAATGACGCTCAACACCGTGATAAGAAATTTCTTTGTTGATCCTATGGACCAGGCTCACATCGGTCACCGACAAGGACAAGTTCGTCAAATCATGAACGAAGCACGTATATCCCGGGACCCGATTCTTCAAGAAAAGGCGAGCACGCTACAGCAACAGATGATGCCAGAGCAACTTGGTGTCCAGATGGGTGCCATGAAACCAATGATGTTCACTATGATTTTCATTATCGGAATCTTTGCATGGCTAGAAACCTCTGTTGAATCGTTCCGTGTGAACTATGTTTCCCTACCTTGGGCTCCAGAGTGGAATCTTATGGAAGACCGCTTCTTGTTCTTCCCTGCATGGATTTGCTGTTACATCTCAATGAGTGCTGCTTACGGTCGCGTACTTGACCGACATATCAAACTCGCTCGCTACAGATCTCACCCTCTTGTCCTAAGTGGTGAACTCATCAAAGAGCCTCTTCTTCACCTTGTTGCTACCAAGCCAGCAGCCGCCTCAGGCCAAGCTAAGAAGCGCCAACAAAGGTCCCAGCGAAGGTCACAACAGAACAAAAGAAAACCCGCTTTAGCCAAAGATTTGGACACTGACGATGAAAGTGAGGCACAAAGCGCCTACGATTTCTCTTGTCCTGAATGTCAAGGCGACGTCATCACACATGATGGACCTCGCACCAAGCGCTGCAATGTGTGCTTCCACGAATGGGTGTGATTCATGCTTCATCTTACCGTTTCGGGACATCCTGGAAGCGGCACGAGTACGTTGGTGAAAGCGCTCATGAATCGTTTTGATTGGGATTCTCTCAACGGTGGCGATGTCTTTCGTGGAGAAGCAAAACGACGTGGAATGAGCCTAGCGGATTTTGGACGATTATGTCAAGAGGAGCTTGACGTCGACCGCTCGCTTGATGCTTTGCTCAAAGAAAGAATGCAATCAGATGATGCCTCAAACATTGTGGAATCAAGACTGGCAGGATGGTGGGCATACAAATTGAACCTTCCCTGCCTACGCATTTGGTTGGATGTAGAAGATGAGGAACGTGCTCGGAGAGTTGTAAATCGTGAGGGCATTCAACTCAGTGAAGCACTCGCTGCTAACGCATCGCGGTCAAAGGTGGATGGAGAACGATTCATGGAACTTTATGGCATCTTGCCTGAAGACCCAGAACCCTATACACATGTTATTTCAGCAACAAACCTCAATGCAGATGAAATACTTGAGGCTGTCGTCTTCTTCATAGAGGCCGCATCATGAACACCCACATCCTTGACCCCGAGGCCGGAACGGACCCACATTTTGGGACCATACCCGATGAACGAACGATTGAGCAACTTCTTGCATCAGGGTTCATCCTGGTTGACAAACCAGCAGGACCGACATCGCATCAGTTGGCTGCTTGGGCCCGTGACTTGTTCGGATTAGACCGTCTTGGGCACGGTGGTACCCTTGACCCGTTCGCTACAGGAGTCCTACCTCTCATGGCTGGACGTTGCATGAAGATCACCAACAAAGTCCTGAAGCACCGCAAATCATACATTGCCGTATTCCGATTCAAAACACCTCCAACCGAAGGCCAAATTGATGAGATCATGGGCAAAATGTCCGGACGAATCTACAACGTACCTCCGGAAATCTCAGCAGTGAAGGTACAAGTTCGAACCCGCCGGATCTTCAAATTTGAGCGGCTTGACTTCAATGAAAAAGACATGGTCGCACGAATTACTTGTGAAGCAGGTACCTACATCCGAACTATGGCGCGCGACATGGGCTTGATGCTCGGCTCACCCGTTGAACTCAAAGAACTCCGCCGTGAACACTCAGGCATGTTCTCACTGGACGATTGTGTTACCATGGATACCGTTGCTGACGCTGTTTGGCTATGGAAGGAATGCGACGATGCAAGCGCTCTGATGCGAATTGTTCAACCGATTGAGAAATTGCTTGTCGATGTCCCTCGATGTGTTGTTAAAGACAGCGCAGTCGCAGCACTTGCATTTGGTGCGCCACTTCTAAGACCAGGAATTGTAAGTGTTCCCGCAGGTATTGCATCAGGTCAGGATATTCTGATTACCTCTCTCAAGGGAGAAGCCGTTGGATTTGTTAAGCTCACGGTAAACACCGACGAAATCGGTGCTATGGAAAACGGAGAAGTTGCTCGACCAAGCATGGTCCTCATGGACACCGAAGTATATCCTCGGCGCTGGGTCAAGCAAGCTTGATCAGTTCACGCTTCAACGTATTCTTCGTAGATGTATTCTTCTGTTTCAATTCGTATTTTCAATAGAGACATGGTTCCCACTCCCACTCTGTCAACCGAAGTTGAACGGTCCCCACGACCTCAAAGTATCCTCTTCTGACACGGTCCGGTTATCAACTTTGAGGCATGTTTTCGCATTATGCGACATCAGCGACTTTATTCTAATCGGATGTAAGATACCTGTGCAATGGCCAAAAGGTTCTGATTCGTACCGTACAGTTTTGCCTCAGCATGGCTGAGTGTTTTCCCAGGACGAATCATTTCTGCCCTGTATGTCACATCGGTATGACAAGGGCGTAAGAAACGGATGTGAAATCCGTAGTTGCCACCTTGGCCTTTGCTCCCCATTTTATTAGAGCGGCAAAGCATGTGATGGAGCTCCCATGGTTCCAAATATGGCGCCATGAAACGTTTCTAAAATCCCATTCCATCGTTCGTGGGGTGGGACAACCGCCGTGCAGACGCCATGTTCTAATCCGGTGATTTCCATCAATAGCGTGTCCATAATAGGAATCGAATGAATTCGCTCCATCTAAGCGTTGATGGTTTCAGAGAAAGTGAGTTTGAGATCCACAACATCACTTTATTTTCTTAATTTTTGCCGGGGTCAGGTATGCAAATATTCCGATGACCGCAAGCAGTAATCCGATGCTACCTGTCCACACGGTTGTTGAAGATAGACCTGTATCACTACTTGCGTCGTCAGCAACCTGCTTTTCATCAATACCAACAAGTTTCTCCATCTGGTTGTTAGATTCATCCCCTTCCGGAATTTCAAGTCCACGGTCAACCACTGCACTAAATCGGATCACTCTAGCATCGTCTGGAACCTGCCAGTCGCATGTTACTGAGCCAAGTTCACCGGGTGCTAAGACTGGAATAATCTCCACCGACATGAGTTGTTGATCATTTTGACAGCGAACCGAAATGAAGGTAGCCTCAGCTTGTCCCTGATTACGGACCATGACCCGCATTGATACAATGTCACCTTGTGTTATCTCATCACTGTCAAAGTCAATTGATTCAACCAGTAAGTCAGCAAGTGCCATGACGTCGAGGTCAAGGGTTCGTTCTGAACAAGAGGTTTGGTCACAAACAGAAACAAGAACGCTGTAGAATCCAGCGTTCGGAGGTTGAACCGTCACGGTCCCACTAGCCAAATCCACAGTGGCCCAACTTCGGTTTGTAGATGCGGTAAGGACCGATGAATCGACATCGCTTACCGAGAGGTTCACCACTGTAACTTCGTCTCGCTCTGCTGGTACTAATGATGGGAATTCACCAATGTCAGGAGCGTCATCTATGGCATTAACAATGAGGTTAAAGGATTGAATCCACGAATTCCCAGCCTCATCAGTGACCTTTACACTAATTACGGACTGACCGTTTGATTCAGGCATGAGTTTGAGCCGAATTCCACCCTCAGTCAAATCAACCTCAACCAGTGCCTCATTACTGTTGGTAAATTCCACAGCGAGATTTTCGTTAGATGTTCGGTCGTCTGAACATCGTAACAAGAGGGGTAGAATTAGTCCTCCTCCGTCTTCTGTCAATTCTTGGTCGCCTAAGCCATCACACACAGGGTCCTCGTCCCATTCAATAGCATATCCTCCATTCACTGAAAGCGATGAAAGTTCTAAGGCGGTATGGCTTGCATTCCCCAAGGAGTCCCATGTGAACCAAGCCTTCACCGAAACGGTGTACGACGTGGCGTCTGGAACCATGAACTGGCCGATTGGCCATGAGTGCGTGAAGGTACCCAGTGACATGGGTTCGTTGGAGACCAATTCGTCATTAACGAAAATTAACCATCGTGAATACGTTGGGTCAATACCATCGTTAGTTCCGAAGACACGGCCCGAGATGGTGAGTGAGGGGTCATTCACATCAGCCCATATTGATTCAATACAAGAATCGATTGAAGTTACTTTAATTTTGTAGGCTTGGCCTTGGGGGAGTAACGTATTTTCTGGGAGTGCTGTGAATGAAGAAAAGGATTCACCGTCTGTAGAAACAGCATACTCAAGGCTAACATTCGTTACTTCTCCTTCAGCGAGTTGAAAGTGGACACGACCAAGCATCTGTTCAGGAGGGTGTTCTAGAACACTACTGACCCATTCACCGGTTGTTCCGCTTATGGAGGGGGTTAATCCGCAATCGGTAAGCGCCATGTTGACGGATTCACCCTGAGTCAAATCCAGTGCTATCAGAGGCATCGTGTGACCGGCAAATTCAGTTGTAGCCAGGCCAACTTCTCCACCGTACCAAGGTGTTTGGACGGTGATGTCCAAACCAACTGCATCCACGACCAAGCGGGAATCATCGACACCACCAGCAGATACGTAATCAAGCGTGAACTGCAAGCTGTTGAGGTCCTGCCAAGTCCATTCAAGGAGACCGGTGAGGTTAACTGAGTATGCTGAATTATTGATGTAATCCAAACCACCTTGGGTGTGAGCGAAGGTTTTGAGAAGTTCGTATCCACCTGAATGCTGTACTGAAATCCTCACGGTATCTTCTGTCAAAGCATCCGGTATCTGGATCACTGCTTTCATGTGAACCTCAACCATGGTATAATTCGACAATCCGCTCACATCAAAATCTGTCACTTGGATATCAGGACCAGTGGACCATGTGCTTGCTCCATCCGGAGCCCCAGTAGAGTAATTTGAGTCAGTTGGTGATGTACCTGCCCAAACTGACATGGTGTCAAGGTTTACTGGACGATGATGCGCCATTGTGAGGCGTTGGTCTGCGACCATTGTCTCTGTGTAAGTTGCATCTTCTTGAGTGAACGAAGTTTCTGAACTCATAGTCCACTCAGATGTGTCAACCAATGTGCCCTGTGGGAGCATATCAACGTCATATGTGCCGTGAACACTACGAGCTGAAACCGTTGATGTCAAGGGCCCAATGGCTGATGTAAGACAAAGAAGAAGGATGCAAAGGATGACTCGCTTCGTTCGCATAATTTACCACACTCTCCGATAACACTTGAAGGCAGGGGTCTTTCGTTTGAAAAACACAGGAGTTCTTCAGCGAATCCTCTACGGCGGATGGTTGAAATACCAAGCACTTGAGGGCCATTTACTTCTCATGGCTGTGGTGGTGTAGGGGTTAGCACGGCAGATTGTGGTTCTGCCAGCCCGGGTTCAATTCCCGGCCACGGCCCTCCTCTTCACAAGTCCTCATTTTGTATGTGATGGCCCATTCGCTTTCCTTTGGTAGAGAGGTAGGCTCTGTTCGTATCATTCACGCCAACAATGAGCGATGTACGCTCAACTACGTTGATTCCATATGATTGCAGTTGCTTAACCTTCTCGGGGTTATTGGTGAGCAGATTCACATCCTTGACGTCGAGTTCTTTGAGCATCTCCGCTGCAATCGAATAATCACGATTGTCTGCAGGGAGGCCGAGCATGAGATTGGCGTCGAGTGTATCGGCTCCCTCATCTTGGAGATGGTAGGCCTGAATCTTAGCATGGAGACCGATTCCTCTACCTTCTTGGCGCAGATACAATAGAACGCCCCATCCTTTCTCGACAATGGTTTCTAGAGCGGAATTCAACTGAGGTCCACAGTCACATCGTTCACTTCGAAATACATCCCCGGTCAAACATTCCGAATGTACGCGTAGCAAGACGGGGTCGGGTCCAATCATGTCGCCAAGAGTCATAGCAACGTGGTCAAATCCAGTTGAAGGTTCATGGAATACTTGTATTCGAAATGAACCATATTCTGTTGGGAGTATGGCTTCGCTAGGTACGTTATCACGGGGGATTATATTCAATTTTTCACCTCAATTGTAAATCGGATTTCTCCATTTTCGCTGACAACGTCCAATAACAGATGCTTAGTTCGGTTCAGCAATAGGGGCATGTCATGAAGAGTTTCAGGGTCATCGGCAAGGACTTCTAATACATCGCCGTTGGTTAACTTTTGCAAGGTTTGCCGTGTTTTCACAACCGGCACTGGGCAATAAAAGCCCAGAACATCAAGGCGATGGGTTGCCTCAAATTCGCCTTTTCCTTGCGCCACAGCCATCCCACGCCTTGGACCAATTTGAACACATTCCTTTGAACCCAAACATTCTGTAAGCAAAAAGACAACCACAACACCTTCTTCAACAAGACCTCTCATGTCATCACATGGCCAACCAAACCATGACGCGTCCTGATGGCGATATGTCGTGGAGAGAGGTAGGCGAACTTGGTCTAAGATACGGAAGAATACCTCTTGCACTTCTTTTCATGGAGGGGCTTTACTGGTTCTTAACCGTACCATCCGACACGCTCGCCCCCATCCAGGTAACCGAGGCATGGCTTTGGAATGAGATGACAAATCTCATCTTTGGTGAAGGAAGTTCAGTCCTCAGCCACCATAACGGCTGGCTAACCAGAATTGACTTTGTTCACACGAGCTTTCCTGGCCCTTACAATTCTGTTGGATTGTATGTTTCAGACGAATGTGCGGGTGTACATGAAATGATATTTGTCTCCACACTCGTTCTAATGACCGACGGCATGTCGCAGCGATTCAAATTGAAGTCTGTGGCTGTGATGTGCGGGATTGTTTACGTGATCAACCTCATGCGTTTGGTCGCTTTTTATCCCATTGCGCTCGAAGGGTGTCTCGCAAATCCCGACCAACAGGCTTGCCTAACCAACATGTGGACATTCCACGAAACCGTTTACGAATGGGGTTTCTTAGTTGTTCTTGTACTCATGTGGATGGTCTGGTTCTTTAAATTCGGAGGCCATAAAGAAACTCTTGAAGCGGCCAAAGAGACAAAAGAGTCATGGCGAATTATCCGCAGAACATCATACTCAGCAAAACATTGGGCAATACTTGGATTTGGAGTATTGGCCATTATTCTTGCATACTCAAACATATCAACCAATGTTGAGGCCATTGAAGCGAAGGAAACCCTGGATCTGTGTGAATTTGCAAACCTCATTTCAGCAGAATGTGGTAATGCACAAAAGAGGTGGGACGACGCTATTGGTTACGCATGGTCACTTTCTGCAATCGCACTCCTAATGGTCGTAAGCACAACATTCGTCATTCAACGGCCAGATGAATTCGGTAATTGGCCGGAGCCGAGTCAGGTTGACACGATTGAACCAGCAAAGGAAAAAAGCCATCATGCCAAGAAAATTGGTTCTTGGAACAAGAGTGGTAAACACGAAGAAGAGTGATCACTCAACGATTGAAGCGACGAGTGTATCGCTTCCGTACGGCCGCTTTTGCATGGCTTTCATAGCGAGTCCAATTTTACTGGTATGCAAACTCACAAAGGTATGTTCATCTGAAAATCGAACTTCACCAACTGCTAATTCATCGCACTTGAGTTGTTCTACAAACCAAGAAGACACTTGATGAGCTGAACCAGCGGCTTCCGGAGTCAAATCAAGTTTTACTGTAACATAGCCAAACACGTCTGCTGAATCACCAAAGTCGTCTTGGCGACGGACAGGGTCGCGTTCAATGCCTTCTGGGAGTTCAGGTGCTTCGGAAGGGAGGATGTCTAGGCCGTAGGTGGCCATGATGCGGGAGAGTTGAGGTGCATCATCTCTGGATACAAGACTCCATGCTTCTCCACTTCGTCCAATCCGTCCAGTTCGACCGATGCGGTGTACAAAGGAATCCATGTCGTTAGGTAGGTCGTAATTCACGACCAAGGTGATCGCATCTACATCGATACCACGAGCAGCGACATCGGTGGCAATAATAGTCTTGACCTCGCCTTCTCTAAAGCGAGTAAGTATTTTCTCACGTTGATTTTGGTTCAAATCTCCGTGGAGGCCAGCGACATCAAACCGATGCTTGCTAAGCCGTTCAACAGCAAGGTCGACCATGCGCTTAGTATTGCAAAATACAATGGTTTGGTCTTCATTATTCATGCGAATGAGAAGGCGTCCAAGTACCCACAACTTGTTGGAGCGACCGATGTGTACTGAATAGAGGTCAATCGGGGGAATGTCCAATTCTTCTGCGTTGGTCAACACAAATTCAGGGTCATTGGTGAATTCATGGGCAGCGTCAATAATCTCTTGAGGGAAGGTCGCCGAGAACAGAAGAGTTTGTTCACGATGGGTCATGCGTTCTACAACCCACATGATGTCGGGGAAGAATCCCATGTCAAGCATACGGTCTGCTTCATCCAAGCAAAGTAGTGTGGGGAGCGTCAAATCGATGTGGCCCCGCTCAGTCATGTCCATGACACGACCTGGTGTTCCAACGATGATATCCACGCCATCAGCAAGTGTCTTTGCTTGCTTGTCAATATCGGTTCCTCCGTATACGGTAAGAATGGTTAGGCCGGTCTCTCCCTGAAGCATCATTATCTCTTCTGCGACTTGATTGGCTAGTTCGCGAGTTGGTGTGAGAATCAAGGCTTGAAGTGAACCTGTCACTTGGCACCGTTCAAGAATTGGTAGGCCAAATGCTGCGGTCTTTCCCGATCCAGTTCGGGCTTGTCCGATCACGTCACGTCCAGTTCGTGCAAGTGGTACAGTGTCTTTCTGAACTTGCGTTACAAATTCCCAGCCAATGGCTTTCAATCCGTTCAACAGATGTTCTGGCAGGTCCCATGAATCAAAGCGTGTGGTGGTGAACATTCGTTTTCCCTCCGTCTCTCGTTTGGTGATTTGGTCGCCGAGACGAGGGCAACCTACACGAAATCAATCAATAATTGTCCTTGTCGGCAATTTCCTTCTGAAGTTCGCCCATCCAGTATTTGCGAGCATTCTCTCGGTTGAGAGGGCGGCGCGTCTGTCGGACATGCTCGAGAATGTATTGTCTAAATTTGAGAGCACGGGGCCGATTTACACCCTTGGGGGTGAGTCCGTCCCATAGTCGGTCAAATTGTTCGGCCTTGTCGTTGAACGCTGCGTCACTCATACAATCCACCTCTTAAGCGGTTCTGCGACCGACCACCTGTTCTTAACCATGCCGTATTTGTTTGCACGAAAAGCAAGTCAAAACATCTCTTCATCAGGACCCGAATCAAAATCGTCAAAGTCCTCTTCATCATCGTCCATGTATCCCATGATTTCATCTTGAGAAGGACGTCGTTCAACAGATGGGGTTTTGGATTCCACCGAGGACTGAACTGCTTCTTGTTGTTCGGCTTTCTCAAGGAGGTTTTTTGGCCTTGATGTAGATAGAAGGCCAATGCCTTTGCCCTGTGCTTGGGCGATTTCCATATCAATTTCCGGAACCGGTAATGCGGGAGCAAGTGCTGCATTCTTCTGGGCTTCTGTTCCTTCAAGCGTAGCATCAAAGCGCATCTCAACAAGGGTTTTGACTAAGCCTTCATCGGTTTCTGTCTTCAAAAGGTCTGTTGCAAAGATGCGCAACTCATCTTCGCCCATCAAGCGTGGGAGCAGGTCGATACATGCCTTGCGCACACGGAGATCTTTGGAGCGGGCACCGGTGACGATGAGGTCGCGAGCTCTTCCATGGTCCTTGTCAAGTTTTTGGATGGCCTTGATTGCGGCGAGCCGCACTTCCGAATCAGGGTCCGCAATGGCTCGTTCTGCGAACATGGTGGCCATGCGAACGTCTTGACGAGCAAGTGCGGGGAGTGTTTTTGCGGCAGTTCGGCGAACTTGTGCATCATCGTCGTTAAGCGACCATGAGATGAGGTCCCACACAGCTGAAGAATTTCGTGACAATACCTTTCTGAGAAGTCCGGCTGCCTTTCTCCGAAGTGAAACATCTTGCTCAAGAAGAAGAGTGTCAATGTGGTCTGCTACAACCTCCGGCCACGTGTCGCCGAGGGATTTGAGTCCTTTCCATGCTGCTTTTTGGCGGTATGCTATTGGAGAACGTAGCTCGTTTTCAAGAGAAGATTGTACGCCTGACGGGAATGTTGGTGCTGCCCGTGCCAGGGCGTCACTCGCTGCTTTGCTGACACTGATGGAGTCATCGTCCAGCAGTACAGAAAGCCAATCGAACAAATCTTCAGAACGCCGAACAGCAAACTCGGGGAGAACTTCAAGGGCCGAAATACGAACCTCATCATCATCGTCTTGGAGTGCAAGGAGTAGCAACCCGTGGGCTGCTCGTACCATGCTTTGAGGTACTGTGGAAAGTGCACGAACGCCATGAGTTCGTTCCATGATGTGGGTTTCTCCTAACCAGCGAACTTCTTGCTGCTTAAGGGAGCCTTCAGCAAGCGACATGGCATCTGCTGAAACCAAAGCGGACCAGGGCCCTTCAACGGGTTCAAACGATGCTTCAGCAACCTTGGTTTTGGGGAGATTAATCGGTTTCCCGGTTCGTGGGTCGCGTGCAATATAATCTCGAACCATGTGCTCCCCTTTACCCCGCAGCGTGCCCACCATGATGAACCTTGGTAAGTTCACACTAGAAAAAGAATAGAATCGCTAACAAGAAGGATATACAAACTGCGCCGTCGTGGGATTGGATATGACCAATCCGCACATTCGCATGGCATTGGTCTTAATTTCCCTCATGGTATTGAACCCCTGGTTATCATTCATTCAACCGGAGGTATCTGAAAATTCGTTAATTGAAGAGCAAACCAGAGACACTTCAAACGAACAAATTACCACCTATAGTACAAGCGAGGGATTCACTCACACCAACATGACAACATCTCCCGTTTCTGGTGTAACAGCTCTTGAGCGTCCTTCGTTCACATGGAACTATCCGGGGGGAATCGGAAGTCTTCTCCAACCGAAGACTGGTGGTTGCGCTGCCTATCTTCCATCCCTCGACCAAGTGCTTTACATCGGCGGTCGGGTCGATCCAAGCCCGCTTCAACCCGATGACGAATCGCCTACTTCTGCTGTCGATGTGTTTTACAATTCAAATAAATCATGGCTTCCGAGTACTTCAAATCTCTACCAAACTCAACAATATCACGGGTGTGCAACAGCGAACAACAAGATCTACACCGTTGGAGACCTTCACCCGTATTCCAATCCCTCCCTCAACTCTGAGGGCTTGATGCAGGTGTTCGACCCCAGTACGGGAAATTGGACACTGGGGACCAACATGCCCACTGGGACCAAGGTAGGTTTAGCAGGTGTTGAATCCCATAACAACTTGATTTACGTCGCAGGTGGGGCATCCAATCCAGATCGCACAGATCTGACAAACCGTTTAATGCGATTTGATCCGGTTAACAACAGTTGGACACAACTTGCTAACATGAGTTTACCAAGACATTCATTTGAATTGGTTTCATTCCAGGGAAAACTCGTGGCCTACGGTGGAATTGCACGCTACTTTGACCCGATCGCTAATCAATCGGTTATTGGAAACACTAACCTCAGTGAAGCCTACGATCCGCTAACCAATACTTGGACGCAGTTGCCTAATGCAAGTAAGAAATTTGCAGCGTATGCTGCTGATGTGTTCAATGATGAACTCCTTATTATGGGTGGATACGAAGCCAATGGATGGCAGATCACTAAAAATGACAAAATATACGGATACAACCCATTTACTGACGAATGGAATCTTCGCTCCTCGCTTCAGTATGGAGTGTTCGATTCAACCATCACAAAAGCCAACAATACACTCGTTTTGGCCGGAGGAGACCTAAGCAGTAATCGGTTCAGCAGTTGGGGGTCTGCCCTCTACACTCCCGATGGAGAATACTTCCTTAATCCTGACAAACAGACTGGTTGGATTTCGTCGCCAATATATGATTTGAGTTCAAGTGAGCATGGCTCGGCAAGTCCGATTTGGTTGGGTTTTTCAGCGATTGAACCCACAGGAACCTCAGCATTGATGCAATACCGGACAGCAGGGAGTGAAGCTGCAATTGGCTCAGCACCATGGAAACCTACCACCGTACCCGTTTACTCCTACATCAATCAAGGGAATGCCTCTCTTGGGGATGTTTCGGAAAACATACATATTCTGCAATACCGCTTGAAAATGTCTACCTCAAAAGTCCTTGAATGGGTCACACCCAAACTCGTTGAGGTTTCCTTTGGTGGTGATGAAGCTGCCTTTACCTCGTCCTTGCCTCAATACATGCAACCTACTGCTTCAGCCGTCGACATCGTAACTCACCACCATGCCTCAACTGAAGAAGGTGAGTATTTACTTTCTATTCATGCTGCGGACGAATTTGGAAGTTTTGATGCGGCTTCAACGTGGTCTACTATAACTTGGAATACAACCGACGAAACGGTTCTAATTGACGATCCAAATGGCCTGCTATTCGCCAATGAACTCTCCGTAACTCCTCATCTCATGGAGTCCAACGGACAGAACGTGACCTGGAGCATCTCGCTCAGTGGTAGCATGCCGACCGATTATCTTCGGTTCAAAGTCAGCACTCATGCTGAACGTAACGCCTCTTATCTCCATCCTGATAATGTTGCTTTGGACAAAGATGTCACTGTAGAGGTCATTGACATCGTTGCAGATTATTCCAGTATGGATGACGCAACGGTTTCAGACGGAGAGGTCTTGCCGGCAAATACTCAGTTGAACGTCACTATCGACCACATGTTTACCAATTCAGGCCTCAGGCTGTTGGGAGGTGTCATCCAAGTACGGCTACATACGGACGTCGAAACCTACGACCTTGATTCACAAAACCAACGCATCTGGAGTAATTCTTCCACTCAATGGTTTGAGTTGAGTGCCGGTGAAATCAAGAATGCACTTCTCAATTTGCCGGAGGGGCTTTCGGGTGAAGTTGATTTCTGGCTCGAGGCAAGAACTAGCGAAGATTGGAATCTTCTCTTTGATACACAGCCGTCCGAATTTATACTCAATGGAGAAGGCCCAACTCTCCTTAGTGTTTCACCATCTCTTGACGCTTATATCAATGAAGAAAATCAGCGTGTTGTTTCATTTAACTTCCATGATGTCGGAGGATTTTCAACAGAAAACCTGGATGCATTGGTTTGGATTGAAGCAAGGGATGACGGTGATTCAACCTCAACTGCGGATGGTATTGCCCAACGAGATGAGTACAAAGTTGCGACTACTTACATTGACCAAAATACCAACCTTTGGACGATAAATGTGTCAGTGAACGATTCTATGAATGACGACCATCAGTGGGTACGAGTCTTGCTGGAGGGCACAGACGTTGCTGGATTTGCCCTCCCGGAGTCAACACCTGATGTTGGGCACATTCGTTGGGAGTCAAGAACCCCTCAAACTTCAACCGTTGAAGAATTTGAACAACTCGGGAACCTGATGACAGTCAACATTACCCGCATTGAACCATCGAGAGACTTTGGATGGAAATTGGTAGCCTTTGACCCGAACGGTATTGATGACATTTCAGAGATTAGAATTCAACTTGGTAACGACAGTCAGTTGGGACTTAAGTACACCGTTTCAACCGGTATCTGTACTTCCTTAGATGAGCGACTTATTGTTGATCTGAGTCGTTGTGTAGCGGAAATCATCGATGACCGAATTCACTTGGAGGTCTGGGCAATTACCGACTGGAGTTTCGGCCCATCAGGTCTTGACGGAGGGGCTATTGAGTTGAAGGTCATCGACCAAGACGGCATCATGACAACCTCGTTAACAAATCGGTGGAGTCTTCAGAGAGATCTAGCGATCGAGGTTACATCAGTTGAAGACCAAGATGGTCCAGTGATTCAATCGATTACTGCGGATAGTTCGGTGATGGCTGGCGATAACCTCAACCTCACTGGATACGTCAGCCATCTGTTGAGCGATACACCTTATGACGGCGTACTTAATCTCCAATGGAGAGGTAAAATTCTAGGTGAATTATGGCGAGGTGGAACCGCAGTTACAGTAGAACAAGGTCAATTGACCTACTCCATCCCAACACCAATTAGAACCGGACTGGTCAAAGAATTGGAAATCTCTCTATGGGATCCACTGGGACTTGAAAAAGTAGCCTCGTTTGACCTTCCTGAATTCATGCTTGACGGAGAGCCACCTGAATTGTTGAGTTCAAACATGGCTTCGGTAGTGTCTCGCTTCCATCTTGAGTCCGTTGAAATCGGTGTGAACGTGCGAGAAGGACAGGGTTGGGGCGCTCCTTTGACGTTGACATGTCAAGTTCGCTCGTTAGATGTAGAATGGGATCCAGTGACTTTGAATCGTAATTACACGACGGTATTCGACGGAAATACAATGTTTAGTTTTACCTTTGATTTCAGTGGATTGGGTGACCCTTCAACTCTGCCACCTCAATCCTCACTGGCTTGTTGGGCAGAGGGTTCTGATGACTCGGGGTGGAGTCTTGTATCCGCTGGCGGAAACTCTGACCTTGACCCTTGGCTGATTACGAACCTGAACAGTATTGGACCAGACCTTACCCTGGAAGCTATTGAGATGAGTTCTGAAATTGTTGAAGGAGAAACAGTGAGACTATCATTCAGCGTAGTTAATGCGGGTGAATCTTTACCGATTCCATTCAACGCCAGTATTGAGATTATACAGGGCGATAAAAGAACCTTAGTGGGTCGGTCTATATTTTATTCAATGGACGAGAACTCTGCAAAATCTATCAAGCGTTCCTTTACTGCTCCCGCGGGAACATGGAGCCTTGCCATCACCATAGACCAGGAAGAAATCATTTGGGAATTGGATGAAAATAATAACCAGTGGAACAAGACCTACACGAGCCAAAGTCAGGGTCTAAGCGGATTGGTTATGGCGACCGGAGGTGTCTCTCTAGTAGCACTGATTGGCGGTGCGGTTCTCTTACGTCGCAGGAATAAGGAGGAGTTCGTAGAAGAGAAAGTACTCGAAGCACTTCAACCAAATGTAGCCGAACCTCAAACCGCCAAAATCAGCGAACCTTCGCCTCCCAAAGCCCGAGGCCCTCCTGGTGCAAAGATCGCCTCAAGTGGTGGAAGCCGTCCATCAAAGGGTCCTCCTCGCGGACCGCCGAAGTCCAAACCTTCTGCAGAGCCAACACCTCAAGAAATGGCTGCGAAATATATGGACGCCTTGGGTCCGGTCCAAGAAAGTGAGGAACTACCATTGGACCCTGACAACCATGCTGCCGATTACAGTCAACTCCCAGGTGGTGGAGAGTACGAATATACGTTGGATGCGACCTATTATCTTGGTGAAGAATGCGGACGATGGGTGCTCAATGATGACAAATCTTTCACAAAGACAGACGATGTCATCTGAAGCCTACCTTCTTCAATGCTTACCGGCTGAGCCCTACCATGAGTGAGGCCGATGCCGACATCCGTCGAGTACTCACCATTGCGTTTCGTGGACATACTGAACTGAACCTCTTGGACTTGGAACGATTCTTTTCATTTGATATGGAATGGGTTGCACCCCATGAAGCCGAACAAGCTGTGAATCAACTCGCAACTAAAGGCTGGATTCTCACTGAGCAACAAACAGTCCGGCTTGCTGTTGAACTGGGTGAAGTGAATGTCCCTTTGGGTTGGTTTCCCCGCCCGTCTCGCCTTCTCTCGCCTCCTCACGCATCAAGTGGTGAGAGAACGCCTTCAGAGTCCACTCCCATCGCTCAAACTCAATCTGTAACGGCCACGGTTATTGAGCCACCCCAATCGGTTGAATCAAACCTTGACCCTCGTGCGAGGCTGACGAAGCGTTTGGTCCGGTTTATTTCACGCAGCAGCGGGCTTGAGCCTGCCGAACTTGAGCGAAGGGCGCAGCGCAAAATCTCAGCGTTCCACCACATCACTCCGTGGCTTGCCTATGCGTTGGTTGCTCGTGAGCAGGGCTTGGGCATGGACGACATAGCAGATGCTCTTGCTGTGGTTTGATCAATCCGTATCAGCAGACATTTCGGTGCTTGACTCTTGACCTCGTGCAGATAGTTCAACAAGCACTGGAAGCAACATCAGTGCAAGTATCAGCGAAAACAATACGGTGATGGCTGTAATGAGTCCAAAGTCTTGGATGACCGGCATTGGAGAGAACAGCAATACAGCAAATCCAGACATGGTTGTAATCGCACTGAGCATAAGAGCGACACCAGTCGTATCTATTGCAGCACGTAATGCTTCCCAATGGTCGCCTCGTTTGGCCATCTCAACCTCAAAGCGCCTCCACATATGGATAGAGTAATCGATTCCGATGCCCAGCGTTAGTGCAGTCACCATTACTGTCAAGACGTTCCACTTCAGACCAATGAGGGCCATGGATCCAACAACCCAAAGCGAAGCAACTCCAACAGGGAAGAGTACTACGACAGCAGGCATGATCCTACGGGTAAGTGCAAAGAGAACCAAGAAGGAAACAGCGAGTGAGATGGCCGTACTTTCAATTTGAGAAAGTGAAAGACCGTCAAGAACACTTTGCAGGACGACTAAATCCCCAGTGACATGCAGTTGAGCATGTTCTTTGAGTTCATACTTGAGCGTCCCCGATTCATCGATTGAACCTAAGGTTTCATAAAAGTTTTCAACCACCCGATTTGATTGTGAAGAAGTAGAGGCTTCCACACGTATTTCGTGCCTTAAATAGGTGATGTCCGTCCCTTCTAGATGGACCGAATTTAACACTCGGTCGCTCCATGTTTCACCAGTAAGGGGGTCAGCGGTAGAAGTGTTGTCGGACAGGGCTGCAAAGAAGAGGCCAAGATTGATGTCTTGTTCTCGGTCAATGGAGTAGACATCACCTGTTGCATCAATAACCTCCATGTTGTGATCTTCTCCAAATGTTGCATTGCGAAGAACAGCATCACGAACGATGGTATACGGACCGTCGTAGGAAGGTGATGAAATTCTGAAATCGGTTCCAACTACGTCGTTATTTGATTGTAAATCACTGTGAAGGTTCCTTAATTCAGTGAGGAGATGGTCATCCCCTGGGATTGATTCTTTGTCCTCAGCAGGTTCCATTAGGACATAGATGACCTTCCAACCAGCGCTCTCATAGCTCGTGGCGAGGTCGTCGCGAACGGTCATAATCTCAAGGTCCTCATTAACGAAGTCACCCAAGTCGAAATCAGTTTCAAGGGACGCTGCTCCGTATATGGAAAGTCCAGATATGAGGATGGTTACCAGAATGACGCCCAGCTGCTGCTTTTGTTGAAGTTTGACGATGAAGTTTGAAATTGTTGGAAGGCGGAGTGGTGAAGCACTACCCGATGAAGATTGACTGGTGAACATCACGTGCAATGCGCCTACAAATACGGTCGATGAAAGGAAGGCACAAATGACACCAAGAGACAACGCGTAACCGAGCGTTGCTAGTGGGGGGAGTGGAGAAATGATGTTGGCTAGGAATGCAGAAACCGTTGTTATGACCGCCAGTGAGAGAGGAATTGAGAGATGGGCTGTTGCACGTAGCCATGACTCAGCTGGGTCTGGATATTCGTCAGAAAACGAACTCTGAGAGCGCTGAAGGTGAATGGCGTAGTCAATGCCTAGGCCGAGAACAAGAGGGGCTACAGTTGCTTCAAGGGCAGTGAAACGGGTTCCTATGACGTTGAGAATTCCATAGGTCCAAATTAACGCACTTGACAAACCGATTAAGGGAAAGATGATCTGTTTCGCAGAACGGAATGCTACGGCGAGCATGAAAACAACGACGATGGAAGCCAAAGCGATGAGGAGGATGAGATTGTCAAATGTGCCTTCATCAATATCATGAGCCAGCAGGTCATTTGAAATAGCCTTGTAGTCCATGATTGAGTCTTTTGATTGCTGAGTAAATACATCCCTCATTTCGTCTTGTAATTCTTTCCGTAGATTCTCGTCCATCTCAGGGTCAATTTCCAACACCCAGAGTGTTGATGAGGCAGTAGGAGAACCATCACCCACGCCGTTTTCAAGATACTCGCATGCAGGGTCAATGGAAAGGTCGTTGTGAAGGAGAGCTGAGGATGCATAGGTTGCCGCAGAAAGCAGTTGGTCATCTGCGGTGAGGCCACAGGTCTCGTTTTCATCAAACAGAATCTCAAGTATTTCGGTCCAATCGTTCAATTCACTGATACGCTCGCCGTTGCCTTCTTCATCCAAACTTAACTGCAGGATTCCAGGAGCAGTTGTCCAAACATGAACTAGATTTTGACGCTTTACAGATTCGTTTTCGAACACTTGTAAATCCGCTTGCATGGCTTGTAAAGATTCCATACTTAGAACGTTAGACCCGTCATCAACGGTAACATGAATGAACATCGGTCGTGTCTCATCAGGGAAAAACTCGTGAATGGCATCGTGTGTGGCCGTAGATTCTGATTCGGGTGCGAAATCGTTGAGGTCGGTTTCAAAGGTAGGGGGGGACAAGACAAGTTGGGCGAGTAAAAGCACCGTTAGGGCAACGCAAAAAACAACAATAAATGGCGCAGTACGCCTAAATCGGCCGGCACCGGAGGCCAGTCTTTCCTCAAGACGTGCCGTATCCATGAACTTCCCCGTTCATGCTGGTACAAAAACAAAGAGGTGTTCTTGGGAACGAACACGGTCAACTTGACCGATTCTCATTCTTTACGACATGATAAGTTTGGAGGAATTTGATGAGAAGGTTCAAAACAAGTCGGCCGGTGGAACGACCGGTCATCATGTCTGTTACAGTGCTCAAGAAAGAGAAGAATGAACTGCGACTCCGAATTATCGGTGAGAGCCACACTGCTCTTCAAGTCCTCCGTCAACGCCTCAACGCACACAAAAGTGTGGACTACGCTAACTATTTCCCAGGACACCCTGAACTCGACGATCCTGAATTTTACATTCGCACAACCACCAAGGCCGGTGTTGAAAAAGTTCTGAAAGACATCGTCAGCGGCGTCGCCAAGGAATTTACTGACGCCAGCCTCTGAAGAGGTCATCGTCATGGACTCGGTCGCTCAAGCCATCGGCATGATTGGCTATGCAACCAAAACAGATGGCATAGGCGGTCTTATCAAGGCACGAGTATCTGATTTTCGTGTTGAAGAAATTGCAACACCTCTTCATTTTGACAACCGTGGTAGATTCACGGTAGCCAAGGTCACACTCACAAACTGGGAAACAAATAGGTTTTGCAATCAACTCGCAGCAGCCCTGAAAATTCCACGAAATAGAATATTCTTCGCAGGAACAAAGGATAAGCGAGCGGTAACTTCCCAACTTTTCGTCATTGATGCGCCAATGAATAAAGTTTCAGCGGTCGAACTTGCTGATGTGGAAATCGAGGTTCTCGGCCGTTCCCATCAAAAGATCGGGTTCGGAAACCATAGAGGTAACCGGTTCACTATCATCGTGCGAGGTTGCTGTGACGAAAACGGTAAGCCCCTTTCAAACGATGACGCCATCCGAGAAGTTGAGCGAATTCAATCTGACATGATGGCATCGCTTGGAGATGGTCGGTTCCCAAATTGGATTGGGCCACAACGATTCGGTTCAGGACGTCCTGTGACACCCGTTGTTGGGTCTCACGTTGTTCGTGACCAGTGGGAAGAAGCCGTCATGGCTTATCTGTCAATGGAAGGGAAGAACGAAGAAGAGGCAGCTCAAAAGGTTCGTAAGTACATCAGAGAGAACGGTGTTGATGAATCCGTGATTCCAATGCTCCCCCGGTGGATGGGCTTTGAGCGAAAAATGATTGAGCATTTACTGGCCCGCCCCGATGATTATGTTGGTGCATTTAGGAAACTTCCAGGGAACTTACAATTGATGACGGTTCACGCTCTCCAATCCATTGTGTTCAACAAGTCCCTATTCCAACGAATAGAAGCAGGACTCCCGCTTTCAAGCCCTGTTTCGGGTGATATTGTTGGTCGCTTAGATGACAAAGGGCAACTTGACATTCCTTCTTGTGTTGTTGTTGAAGACCGCACACTCCCCCGAATTTCACGAAACTGTGAACTCGGTCGATTGATCACTACGGGACCGCTCCCCGGTAGTGAAATTACAACCTGTGAGGGAGAGCCCGGTAAATTGGAACAAGCCACGCTTGAGGGCGAAGGACTCGGTAATGTGAGTTGGGCTGTTGAAGCTATTCCTAGGCTTTCTAGCAAAGGGACCCGTCGCTCACTTGTCAGCCATTTCCAAGAGTTTAGTGTTGACACTGTCCCCATCGCCGAAGCAAGCAGTTTGAGCAAGCGTTGGGATGCAGGTCCACAAGAAGGAGACCGTTGGCATCCTGAAGGCGCATGTATTCGGTTCCGGTTTGTCCTCAGTTCAGGAAGTTATGCAACTACATTGCTTCGTGAATTTATGCAATCGCCACTTTCTCATCTTTGAGAATGGTTGCATGAAAACAGGAATGTTCGTAAAAGGTTCTTTCGAGATTCTACTTCTCAAGACATAATCTCATCTTGTTCAGCATCTTCCATGAGAACGAATTCAAACGCACCCGTTGCACTGTCATAGCTAATACTTAGGAATAGAGCCTTCATCTGGCGTTCTTCAAAGGGGTCATGGAACCAAGGTTGTCCAGACCTGAAGATGATAAGAATTTCTTTGTATTCATTCAAGGACATGTTTCCAGTGATAGTGTACTCGGCTGATTCTGAACCCTCATCCAACAAATCATCGCCCTCTTGTCCGCGAATTACCGTACGTTGGAGCCTCCGCTTCACATCCATGCGGACGTTGCAATTAGAGATTTTATGCCAGTCTTTGCCTACACTTGCGATGAAACACTCGTTTGCTTCCATGATTTTATCCCCAATGAGCCTACCATATTACATGTTCGGCCTTGATTTCATAATATCATTCTAACG
>TARA_B110000444_G_scaffold197342_1_pt1 | contig 22073 bp, 35 predicted proteins | sample TARA_B110000444 | Tara Oceans TARA_B110000444 (sample SAMEA4398370) | marine metagenome | biome: Polar Biome; feature: [SRF] surface water layer (ENVO:00010504); material: water (ENVO:00002006), including particulate matter (ENVO:01000060) such as... | depth 5 m | reverse complement strand
AGGTATGAATACAAATCAGAAATCACCGATGATTATGAAGAATTAGATGGTTATGTTTTCGATGGGTTGCGAGGCACCCTTTACGGCGATTATGCAAAAACGGATTTAGTAAATCAATTCGAAAGCGATTCATCCAGGGTGATCCCGAACGCTTTTATCAATTTGACAAACGAAGAGCTTGAAAAGGTCAATCCGTCTAATCTTAAAACTGGCGGAGATCCACTTTTGCCGAATTTAAGTTACAGTCAACAATTTCAAGATACAGACGATAGGCTTACTGCTTACTACAAAGATGGTAAAAGCGAGGTCAAAATCTTTAGTGGATTTGGTGATGGTGAGGATGAAGATAAACTCGAACAGTCGTTGATTGAAGGTGAATTGCTCGGCAAGGATTTTTATGAAAATGACGGTAAAGCATATTTTAGAGATACCGATGGCGAATATACAACCCAGTATGTTTCCTTTTTGCATCCTAAATTAGCACGAATGGCAGGCAAGAAACAAGCGCACCCTTCTGGCTGGGTTATGGGTGATGATGGTGAGGATGGATTTGGTGGTTTAGGAGGTGGGGCAGAGGTGTCTTTGGGGAACGTCAATGTCATAGAATTAAAGCAACTTTTTGATGATACCTACATTTTCCCTCAAACTGTTGAAGACCATATTACAATTGCACCAAAACAAAACCTCGAAAATGGTAATTTAAGAAAAGATAACAATTGGCTCCAGATGGTTAATGAAAAATACAAAAATGGTGATTCCGATTTAAGGATGGGAAAATGGGATATAATGAAAGGTGATATTGGCTCAAGACAAAGACTGATTACAAAAGGCGAATGGATTGCAAACAGTCCTAAGTTGCTTAAAGCATTCAACCGTGTCGACTCACCCTCTTTGATACGACCAAACAACCCACAACTGTATGCTTGGCCGATACCCAGGACAATCGACGATGCCAGGACCCCCCCAATGGGCGTTAAGGTATTTGGGTTCCTTCAACAGAGAAGATCACGAAAAGTTAAATCTTCTAAAGGGGATTCTACTTACACAAATCATGGTGCAAGTATTGTTTGGAACGATAAAGAAGATGCTAAAAAAATCGCTCGATATAACAGGTTGAATGGAGTTCCTACAAGGGTTATTCAAATAAAAATAAATGGAATAAACAAATACATCAATTTAGCAAAACAGGATGCAAATAAAAGCACGTATTATCGGAGATTGAAAAGATGAATGAAAAGGTAATCAGTAAACTTAGAGGAATGGGTCCTATTGATCTAAATGACCCGATTACGCGCATTGCAATCATTGGAGAGCTTGGATCAATAAGGAGAGTAAAGCGTGAGAATGTTATTACTGCTATTGATATTGCCTCAAGGAAAAAGGATTCAGTTATTGATACCGAGAAAGAGCGAAGGGAACTTGCTGTCCTGATTACCAGACAGGCTAACAGAGATAAAGAAAGAGTTCCAATGGCAAGAGCTGTCTCTGGTTCAATGGAACGTCTTAGAAGGCGTAAATGGACCTTCGATGGTTCAAAGGGGAAAGGAATTAGGACATTCGATAGAACCTGGAAAGGAGCATTGATTGCAGATTCAAAAACTAAACGTGGTGCAAACAATCTTGCCAAGTTCCTTAGAAAAAATAATGTCGGCAAAGTGAGGGTGGTTCCTTATTCGAGTGGCCACAGAACCCACTATTCCGTTTACTCGGAAAAAAGAGTGCAGGTTGCCAACAAAAAACATTTGAAGTCTGCAATGAAGGGAATGACAAAATCACAGAAAGAGAGTTGGCAGAAACACAACGATCTAAAATCAAAAAGTGGAAATCATTTGATTACAACAAGAAAGAACTTGCCCAAACTTGGGCTTAAATTTAGGAGATGATTATTTGACAACGGATATTTACGAAAAAACAACATGGAAAAGCCAATACAGTAAAGAAAAACCATTGTATGAACGTAAGGGTGGCTATAATGGTTATTCAAAATATCAATTAACTCAAATCCTTAACACAGGAGAAACAGGCTACATTGAAGAACCGATCAAAGAGCCAGGTAAAATGTCTCGAAGAAAAATCATTGATGAGATACTTAGGCGCAAAATGAAAATTTTAGATACATACGAGACCAACTACAATAAAGAGATTGGAGTTCACTTTGGAGATTACCATAAAATCCCTATGAGTGATTTGGGTTCTGGTGAGGATCGCATTAACGAGGATGGTTTTAATTCAGAAGATGAATTCAAGGCTTGGAGTCGTTTTGACAAGAAAGAAAGAGGAAAGAATTTGAAATGGAAAAGAGTTAGCCCGAAAGGAACTACTCTAACTGTTTACAGAAACGGTGATTATATCATAGCCAAAGAAATTAATGAAATGTATCAACCCTGGAAATTTGGAACTGTTGAACAATACCTGCAAAACGATATGAAAAAAGCGGTTCATGGAAATATCAGTTATTTGAAAGAGGAATTCGAAGATTGGGTGTTTGATAATCAAGGTGGATTTCCAAAAGATTACCCTCCTATGGGAAACAAAATTGAAGGCGACTATAACCCACAAAACAAATCCTTTACCCCATTTGTTAGAAAAGCCTGGGCTCAAACTGATATGGAAAAGGTGACAGGGTATGAAAATTTGCAAGAAAAGGTGGCAGGGATGAATGCTTTTGCTAACGTAGGCTATCAAAGATGGGAGAATATTACAAAGGGTGATCGCAAAAGGACTGGAGGTGCGTTTGTATTCAAACAAGACTTGCCAGAAGATGTTTTTGGAATTGATAAAAGGGGCAACCCTATCATCCCTAAACGCATAAAGCAGAATGAATTTGGCTCTATTGTTTCTAACGAAGTGGTTAACGTTGCAAATCCAGATTATTCAAAACAACTATTGAATAATTACGGTTCACTATTTCACAATAAGCCATCAAAAGGTTTCAACAATACAAAAAATGGTTTTTACTTCATGGATATGTATGATGATAAAGGCAGAGATTTGGAATTAAAGAATGTATCAAAGCGAATTAATTTTAACACAAAAGATTTCCAATTCAAAAGAACGTATGGTGATAAGAAAGGTCAAAAGGTGACTTACAAATCTCGAAGTGCTGGTGATGGATTAGTCATTTGGAAGGATAAAGAGCTTGCAAGGTTGTCTGCGAAAAAGGCAAGAGATGATGGCTGGATGATCCGAACGGTTAGAATTGCAAATGGTTTTGTAAATCTTGGGGCTAAAAGAAAGCATTACGCTTCATGGCACCCTATGTTCAGTAAGGAAAACAAGGAATTTCTTGAAAGCAGGGGCGTTCCCTGGCTAAAGAGTAAATCTGGTAATGGCATGATCAACAATGAAGATGAACTTGCAAAGGGAGTCACGATCAACAAAAGGAATTTTCCCAGTGGCAAGCCAACATATTATCGAAAAAGGAAACGTTGAACCCAGGTTTTTCTAACTTCTTAGCAGTAAAGCGAAAAAATGCTAAAATGGCATTAAATCGACAATAAATTGTCATTTCTTTGAATTTCAATTGAATTGCGATTATTCATTCATCATTCAAATCGTGGTATATCGTAAGCCAAATTTTACAAATTATCGAAAGAGACAGTATGATTGTCGAGTATAAATAGAAATCAATTCCTATCCCTGCAAGTGGTGATCCCTCGTAAACAGATGGTTCAGTTAGTGTTGCGTTACCAAAGTAAAACAAAATTGGATAGAGTAAAATTACTGATGAGGCGACAAATGGGAATTTGAGTAAGATTGATAATTTGTATTGTGTGTTTAATAAATTATAATCTAAATTTGAATTAAAAAACAAAAGAGCTCCCAAGATGATGAACGATGAAAACAAAAATCCTGGCAGGGTATAGAAGAACCCAGCATCAAGTATAAGCGAAAAATCAACTTCACCCTCTCTAAGAAGGTAAATACTGATGGTTGCAATAATCCCCATAGCCACGTAGAGAATTGTAAATGTAGATGGGGATAAGATAGAGTGCTTTTCATTATGATTAATGAGAGCAATGTAAATTAATGGAACGGTTATGATCCAATCGTCTACGGGGTTAAATGGTTCTGAAAATAAAGCAATATATGCAGACCATCCGAGTATTGCGATCCCAAGAAGTCTGTTTAATTTAGGAAATTCTTTATTCGAACGGTAATCATGTAAAGAAGCCACAACAAAAATCATAGCAATTGCAAGGCTCAAAAGACCGTAAATATCTTTTAATCCAACAAACGTTTGTTCATCCATAGGATTCGCATGGTGTGTGCGTTTTTAATTGATTATCAATTAATGGCGAAATATGCACAGTTCAAAAAAGATTGAGAAGCCACCAGATAAACGTGGCAATGAAAATAAGAAATAGAGTCGCTGGCAATGGCCTTATTATTTGGATTATTTTATCATCCCATTCTCTCTGTTGATCCATACTCAAAACTCCTTGATTTTACTGATTGGAACGGCTGTAAACCAACCGTTCTCTAATTGGCCGTTGACTATGCCATCCTTATCGACTTCTACGTTGTGTTGATCATCCCAGAGCTTGTCTCTTGTAATTTGCTCATGCGTCAACTTGCTTGCATTTACAAATGAACCTGCAATACTCCCATCATACCCAAAAATAATGTATTTTTGTTGGCTTAACCATGTTGCGAGGTCAACAATTTCAACATTCCAATCCAATATGTTGCTGTCAAACCATTCTATTTTTTGGTCTATCTCAACGGTTTCGGTTTCTTTATTTTCATCAAATCTATCGTAAAGATGTTCTGTATTTTCGCCAAATGGATTCATTTTGTCTGCAAATACCCTTAACTCAAATCCATTCTCATCGGTCCAATAGCCTCTTTCATATGATTCGAAAATTTCATCCCTGGAGACCGTTCTTTTCCCATTTGAAAGGAATTTATGCCAGTCGTATTTGGCAAGAGTGTTTGTTGGTCGAGTTGAAACTACTTCTGGTATTCCATCGTAAAAAGCAATTGTCATGTATATCATAATCATTGACCCCCATTTTCATCGACTTCGCCCATAGGAAGACCAACTACAAGATCGGTTTGCCTCATGCTAAACGGTTTGAGAATCGGATATTCGATTCGCCCCTTGAGTGCCATTAAGAAATTATGTGATTTATCTGGACCAATATTTTCGACAAGCTCTAAGAGATCGTAAATCGGCTTGAAGCACATTGCTTGTTGAGTAGACCAATAATATCTATCAGAAGCAAACGAAGAAACCCAATGCATCATGTTTCTCTGAATATCGGTTATCAAAAAGTCTACTGCCAGGTAATTCAAAACCATTTTTTCCTTCTTCGGATCGCTTGGGTCTAATTTGTAAAAATCATTAACGTTCATTTCATCCATTTATCTCACCATCCAACCAAGTAATTTCTTGAAAACCAGTGGGTTTTACAATATACCATTTGCGTTCTTTTCGATCCATGTAAATATCCCCAACCATCGAGGACCTTGCATCTACATCTTCTAAATGCCTTTCTGCCTTGTCGACAATGTTATCATAAGGCTCTCTTAGCCATGAAGAGTCGATGTTTTGGCACATACGCCACAACAATGCAAGCGTTGCTTCTGGTTCGGTTTGATTCATGTAATTGAAATCATAAGTGATTATTTTATTGTAATTTAAGAAGAAATCTAAAGAGGTCATTTCAAAACTTTTAGCATCTGGTTCTCGAAGAAGCGAGTGAGACAAAGACGTTGCTAATTGATTGTCAATGAAGAATACAGTCCAACTCAAACAATCAACTCCAAATCTATGTTTTCTTTTACAACAGCACATATCTCGAAAATTCCATAGTCGTTTTGATTCACTAAATCGAAAACAATTGACCAGGCATCTCCATCGACTTTTTTCTTTTCCAATAAAACAAATTCTTCTGACCAAAAATCATGCCCAGTTGAGTTAAATTTGAATTTGCCTCCAGGGTGTAATTTGGAAATTGTAAATTCTTCGATCATCATTAATCGCCTCTAAGTCCGATTTGATATTCTCTTTCGCAATTAACACACCAATTTGTTCCAGGGTGTTGAGTAGACTGCATTCCGCATTCATCACATACAAATGGTTCCCACATTAGCAATCCACCTTTCTGACGAAATTACCAGTGTGGTCTAATTTCCATAACTTTCGAGCGTAATAAATCATTTCGCACTTACTGCATTGTAAAGCAGTAGTAATTGAATCCAAATATGGATCTAATTCTACTTGTTCCATTTTTATGTCGCAACACAACCGATTTTCAGACAAGTAGTTCGACTCCTGGTAAATTGACTCCAAGTAGTGTCATTCCGTCGCCCATAATCAACTCATGTGATGCTACGTGATTCTCCATAACGTCGCGGGCGGTTGATGATTTTAGAGCTTCCGTGAATGCATTGTATAATGACCACAAGGTTCTATCGCTAAAATCATCTTGTGGTGGTTTGACCCAGGAATTTCTTGCAACCAATAGTTGACGTGGCTTTAGGATCTCTCTTCCATACCCCATGCCCAAAATAGCCCAAGCCTCATCATCGGTGATTTCTACTGATTTCATAAATTCCATGTCATTCGCAATTTGAATGTGTTTTGATGGAGCTTGATAAATAGCAGATTCCAATAGGTTTTCTACATCTGTTCGAACATCACCAGTATGTTTTCTTGTCACCCTTATTTCGCCAGAAAAGCAAAGGTTGTCACAAACAAAAACTTGAGCCCCCATACAAACGCCAACAGCAAGTGATTGATCGTAAGAATTCCTAAATCCAATCGAAAGCCCTAATTCTGGATGGTCTGGGTGCTCGTATGTCAATACTCCAAACATTTTATCACCAATGTTTTCGCCACTTTTAGGTGCTACTCCGATTGACTGATCCTTTAATTTATACCCAGTTAGTGAATCTTCTGCCTTAGACATGACAAGTTGGATTAATTCCTGGTGAGACATTGGAGCGTATGTTTTGGTGGGTTCTGGTGGTTTAAAAAGTGATAGTTGATCGTATGTGACGGCTTGGCCTCCAGTGTGGAGGGATAGTTGGCTATTTTCGCTCATAGACCTACGATAGACCCTAATGATATAATGGTTTTGCAATTACCGTTTGCTAAAAACAATTTAATTCTGCAAATAAAGGGGGCTAAACCATAACAAATAATGCCAAGTGATTAAATAGGTAATATGCTACCGATTAAAATATGAGCCAAGTAGGGTCGAAGGAAATGAGCGTGAACGAAGAATGGATAGAAGTCAATTGGAGCAATAATAAAAATGTTCCAGACTTTCGAGACATGGTGGAGTGGGAATAATGACTTTTGCAATTAGTGAAGAATTTTCTCTGTCGATAAAATGCCCACATTGCGAAATTGTTGAAGAATTTACTGCAACATCAGAAAGAGATGCTTTCATTCAAGCCCATGCTTCGCTCGAACGTTGTGCAGTTCCATCGTGGAGTGCTTTTCAAATCAAATACCACCTGGTAATTGAAGAAACAAAAAACCAACCAACAATAAATTTTGAACAATCTGATTTCGATTTGCCTCATGGGGGTGTCGAGTGATGGGTCGGGTTGAGCAAATACCAGTTGATCCAATTGGCGTTTCTTACAGAGCTGTTATCGACCTTGATTCTACAAGATATGATTGCATATTCAACCGCCACCCATTCGGCGGGATTCTGGTCACGGTTGTTTCTGGCGGTGATTACTTTTGTGTTAGGTCAACGGGTTCTACAATCATTGGAACAAATGGTGAACCCTTTCCAATCACAACAAACGGACACATGAAGCAATTGCACGTTGAATTGCTAAAGGTGATTCATCACATTCGACATTTTTATGATGGGCGGTGGTATTGATGTTTTTCATGGTTGTAAATTCAGAAGATAAAATGGAATGGTTCGAACAAGCACATGAATTCAATTTGAAACAACTTTACCAACTGATTGAATGCAGATTGATTGAAGTTATTGAACTAAGAGGGGTGGCTTTGACTGCAAATGATGGTTCTTTGATTGAAGACCCTTTGATGATCCTTGATGAAGAAGGAAAATTGACTGGTCGGGAAATTAACCCAATGGCTACAAATCTGTTTAGAATTGCAGGGATTAATGATACTGCTGTTGGAACAGTGGTAATCTGTGACAAGGGGTTGTTGAATTGACAATAAAGCCATCGAGAGCTCGAAGTGTTGCTCATGCAGAATTTTGGATATTGTCATACCTATTGAATGGTGAAAACGCCAACATTACAAATCTTGCATCTGTTGCAAATAAGTTAGAAGCAGGTTTAGATCCAGAAGGGGATTTGGTCGATGCTGTTGCACATTCGAGATTCAACAAGGCAGTTGAAAACATTGAACAATTATTGAATAAGCAATTTGTTATGAGATGCAGAAAACTGGCTGGAGATTTGAAAGATAGTGCAAACATTCAAACATACAATGGATTGATGAATGTCCTTGAATCTAACAATTTCCCTATTGACGGTGATCTACAATGAGTCTAACCAGGGTTGAATACTGGGTTCACCAGGGAGATAAGATCGGTGAAGAAATTACTCATTACTTCCAAGGGCGTTCTGGCCGAAGGTTGGCAAGGGAAACAGTTGAACGTTTGAATGCAATTAATTTGACGTGCTGTATTGCAATTGAGAGAGTGGTTTTTTCAGTTATCATTGATGCTGGTGAAAAACAAGATGATGGAATAGAAGAATCCGAAATAACTTGGTTTAACAAACTGCACTTCAAGAAAGATGAGATTACAAATGAAGATTATTATTGATGGTGTTAGTATGAAATTAAATTCACGTAAAATTGAAATTCCTATTGAAGAAGATATATGTGATATTTCAATTAAAAAATCAATTTCGCAATTGAGAAAGATTGAACCTGGTTGCATAGACCAAATCAAAAACGAGGTGTATTTCCTTGGATGAAAATGAAGAATACTCTTGTTTATGTTGTAAAAGATGGTCCGATTACAGATGTGATCGGCCACCAAAAGCAATTGTAAAGGGATTGTATATCGGAACCCCTATGCTTGTTTGTGGAATGTGTTTGAATACCGCCGTTCAGTATTACAAAAATGAATATTCGCCCTTGGTTTACTGGGGGAGTGGAGATGAGGAAGAACAGGAGATTGAACGCCTCGAATGGATCAAGACAAACATTGTTGAATTAGATGATGTGAATGACATTACCAAAGAACATCTCGATGAAGAAGGTTTTGAAATACAAGCAGTATTTTACCGATTCAAACCAAGAGAACTCAAAGACATACTAAAGATGGTTGGTGAATAAATGCCTAAATTACCTCAAAGGAAAAACATACCCCAAAGTGAATCCAAAGGTGAATACCTGTCTGCATCATTGTATTTTTGTTGCAGACTATGCGGATCTAATAATTGGATTTTTGTTGTTTTTCGGAATGGCGAAAGCGTTGTTCAAGAAAGAAGGTGTGGTAGAGATTTTTGTAATAGTGCATCAGGCACATGGTTGACATTAGATGAGCATATTAAGGCAACAGAATGGGAGATGGACTGATGAAAAGAGATCGCAACTTACCAAATCTGCCTTCAAAGATTGGATGCAGAATTTGTGGAAATAAATTCGATAACCCCATGATGCAAGGCAGTTCAATTGTGACTGTTGTTTGTTCAGAGTGCAGATTCAATATGCTAACTGAAAAAACAAAACGCAAAATGATTAAGGAAAAGAAAACAATAGAGCTTACAAATATGAAAACGCCAAATTCTATTATGGGGTGGCGTAAGTGGGTGAACGTATGAGATGCAAGTTGGTTGAGTGTTCTGTTTGTGGAAATTTGTCTCCTGCGAGACATGATCAAGACGATTGCGTTTTTTGTGCATTGGCACCAGTTAGGCCGAATTCATTTAGATGTAGTCACCCAGGATGCAATAATCGTTATGAGACAAATACAAAAATGCATTTGGAACTTGATGGGAACAGCATTATTGATCCAAATTCTGGATTACCCATAGAGGTTGTCGATGATGATGTGTTGAAGGCGGTTTCTATGCTCTACAAAGCCACGTTTTATCTCGTAGGCCCAATGTGTGCAGAACACATGAATGAGCACGTATCACCCATGATTGGTGAACATTCGCCAAATCTAATAATTAGATTTGCAAATATTCGAATACAGGCACTTTTACAGGAGGATTGGGCATGAATCGTTTTTTGTTGATCGACGGTAAAAGGTTCGAACTACTTGATGATATGATTACAATGGTCCAGTATGACAAAATTCTTTCATCGTTGCATGATGATGGTTGGGTTCTTCTACATCATCGGCCTATGAATAATGACCCTGGTTTGTTTTCAATATATGGATGGAGACCTTGATTGTATGTCACGTTCATGTTATGAATGCGGTGGAGATCACAAAGAACTCATTCAAGAAAAGGGTGATTCGAGAACCTGGTGCCTATCATGCCACGCCTCGTTTAATAACCGTAGATATTGGGCGCAAAACAAAGAGCAATTGCCTAAATCTCCAAAGCCTGGAGATGTGAAAGGGGGTTTGTGTTTTGATTGTGGCCTTCTATCAAATGTCGGTGTGATCCGTAAGGCCAAAAGAAAACCAAATCAAAAAGCAATTGATACCTGGTATTGTTGGAAGTGTGACAATAAAAAGCCGAACCTGAATAGATGGATGGCCTAATTATGAGATTACTGACCATTGAGCACAAGGGTTCCAAAGATTCTGTAAAGTCTAAGCTCGCAAGAGTGAAAAAAACCTGGCCACTAAATTTTGTGAGTCGAAAATGGAAAATTTATTATGATAATTCCAAATTAGGTTTTACAAATCTAAAAGATTATTCATTCGATACAGAGGCAATACTAACGTCGGAGAAGATGAAATGAAGTTAGCCGATTATGATTGGGGAGTATATTCTTTTTGTAGCCATTTATTGGCTTTGTTTGTATTACCTTTTGTCTTAATCATGTGGCCATTAATTGCTCTATTTGTTAAATGGCAGGCTAAAGCGTTGGATGAAACTGTGCCATTGGTATGATTGTAATGGCTTCGATGAAATAGAATGACTGGTTGGCGTTAACGTGGTTAGTCTGCATTACTTGACAGTTATTGATTTCAAAGAATTGGTTTTTGAGATTGGGGTTCGTTTTCAATCGAGCATGGCGATCCCAACAAAGACTACTGATATTGAAAGCTCATTTGATGAATTGCCAGAAAGCAATAGGAAATCATTAATGGATAAGGCACTAAAATTATTAGAAGATAACTTGCAGGATTATTCGCATTTGCAGGTTTGGTTATGCGAAGAAAATGTTCTTTATTTTGTATTGATTCCAAGAAGTGTAAAGTTGAAAATTGAAACATTAGAATATGCTAAAATTTTGCCAGATGAGAATGGCATATTAGTTGATGCAATTCCTTTTTCTGCTTTTGGCGGTAATCCTTCATCTTCGAACGTATATCGGCATTGGCCTTCTACTCCTTGAATCCAAGCGCATCTTTGCCCCCATTCGAGTTCTTTGAAACATACCTGGCGTATAAACTGCATAAGCAGTTCTTTTTTTGCCTGCGATAATTGGTTTGTGTTCAACGACCCTTGCATTACGACCATCGGCTCTCAACAATTCTGCTGTCTTTTCTGCGATTCTTTTTGAAACCTTAGATTGAATTGGAACGTATTTCTTTTCTCCGTATTTTCTTTGACCGAGAATGCTTGGATCTCTTTTGGCTCTTTTCTCGTATTCAGAGAGCTTGGTGAAATCTAAAACACCATTCCCATACAGAATGAATCCTGTTGTGTCTTTGGTGCCTTGTCCTTTCACGGTCAAACCAACAACGTTCTTTGGTGGATCAAGAAATCTCAAATCATTTTTATCCCCATTTAGGACAGGCCATGTTAAACCCCCTGGTCCAGTCCAGGTTTTAGGCAATTCTTCTGCGTCTTGGGTTCCAAAAACAACTGCAACATTTTGACCATCATCCATTGCATCTGCTACAAACCGATCATTGTCTTCTGAACGTGAATAAACAATCTCATAATTTGGGAATGGTTTCTTTCCACGATTAGGAATTTTCGTATAATCGTAAAATTGTAATTTTGGAAAGTATTCAAAAATGGTTTTTTCATCTTCGCCAAATTTGATTTTTTCCCATTTAATGTCCGAGGTTCCATTCAACCTAAAGGCTGGGATTAAATCGGCTCTTTCTGCATTTTTTACTGCGGTTTCTATTTCCTTCTTTAGACGTAGCATAAATCTCTCTTCATCTTTTTGAAAGAATTTGGTTCTGTTCAACCTTGCATTAATGACATTTCCACAATTTCCTAAGCCTGATGTATTCAAGCAAGCAGAAGCACAACCAAGACTCGCAGAAGGGCAAGTGTTCTTACCAGAAAGAGTAGAAGGAGACAAATGTAGAATCCAGGTTCTATAACCGTATTTTTCCCCTTTGAGCGTTTTGCTGTTTTGACCAGTTAACAATCCAGATAGATCCCAATTGCTTTTGATGTAATTGTTAGAAACGTCTACGCTCATGTGATAGGTGTCAAATTAGGATCTATTTTAGGACAGCTTCGATTTACCCCCTATTCGGACAGATCCAAGGTTATGTTTTCTTAGCCGATTTGATTTTGGCCTTTAATTCGGGAGGTATCTTATTTGGAGCTCCTAATGGGTAATTTTTCGAGATTGGTGGCCCTGGCATTATATCCCATTTAGATTTCTTAACTGATTTGACAAATACAGACTCATTCGAGGGCTTTATCTCTATGATCCACCTAATTATGAACAAAGATGCCAGGAGATTCAATACGATCCCTGTGAGAAGTCCTAAATCAACAATTTCTGGCAAACCTGGTGAATTGTCTATTCCGTTTTCGAATCCTAAAGTGCTCCACCAAAAGAAATAGCAAACAAAACAAAATAATAATGAATTAAGAACCAATAAAGCGAGGACTAAGCGGTATGTTTCCAAAAATACTCTTTTGTTTTTCATTGAAACCCCCCCTTGAGTCTGATCAGTTCTGATATTTTCTTAATTTTGATAAGCTCTCGCTTACTGGTATTGATTTTTGGTTTTAATTCTTGATTATGTCTTATGGTTTGTATCATCTTCAATCATCTCTTATTCTATATTTGTTATTTGTCTTGTCAAATCAATAGACTCGCGCACGTAGTAGAGCAATTACGTTAGGCTCTCGAAATTTGGTTTTGTGAGGTAAAATAGAGAATTTATGATTCAAGGTCAATTACCTCCACGCTCATCCCATAAATTACTGGTGATTTATTCCTATATGGCAACTCGGATTTTAGCAAAGCAGATGCTCCTTTTATTGAATCACTTGTAAATTCAAATTTATTTCTATGCCCCCATCTTTGTAATGATCCGCCTCCGCCCATTTTCTCTTTTACTGCCCCGTCTACTCCGTGAAGTGCCTCGCCTATCGCACCCCATTCCATTCCAGCACCCCTCATAATATGCCGAACAATGCGGTTTCGAATGACTTCTTCATTACCTTCTTCTGGCTTAACCCCCAAAATATCTTTCTGTTTATCCATCTTTTCTTCATCTTCTATGTTTTTGAAAATCTCTTCGAGGATTGGTTTGGCATAATGTTCTGCTCTAAACAGAACACATTCTGGTGGCCACGGTGCAGATGATTTAGAAAGGCTACGTTTCCTTTTTTCCGACTCCCTCCACTCTAACCAGGAGGGCGGTTGTGTTTCATACAAGGTCAACCAAGTTCCAGCCTCTCCTTGATCCTCGTTTAATTGAGTCATTGCAATACCAGGGTCGAGCCTACGCATGGTTGGTATCATTTCTCTGTATATGTCTCTAAAGGCTTTTACTGGCATATCTTCAAGACGTTCCCTAAGTTGGCGTAAGCCAGAAAAACGGTCAAGTGTTAGAGCATCCATTTCCCTGCCTCTTTTAGAAGCCATCTTTGCTTGAACCATGTTCATAATAGTCCAGACGTTATAATGTCTTGAACGGGTCAATTTTTCTGCCCATTGCTTCTGCGCTTTGCTTACTGCACCAGAACGTAGAGCCAATGGAACTTCATCATAAACCTCCAGCAAAGGGAAATCGGCCTTACTTCTTTCGATCACATACCAATCGGGAGCTCTAAACCAACCAGGCTCCGATGGAACATATCCGTTTACGTCACCATAGACATAAACCCTGGGCGATCCGAATTCTTTTGACAATCCCCATTTGCTTGCGCGTTCGAGCCATCTTTCCGCAAGACCATAAGATGCAACTGATTTACCCTGGCCACGATCACCATAACACCATAGAATATCGGGTTTCCATTCGCAGATGAATCCCCTTTCTAACAATCCAGAAGGATAGAGGATCATGGGCGGAACTTTCTTTTTGCCTATTTGCTTTTCATCTATTGAAGAATCTGAACCTACTGGAATTATTTTAGTCCAACTTGCCCAGCGATTGTAAAACCACTTGAGAGTCGTAAGGTCGGTTCCACCTTCTACATAGGTTCTGTATGTCCTTCTAAGTGTAGCAAATATCTCTGGGGGCATTCCCTTGTCAATACAAGCTCTATTGAAATCAGACCAATTCAAATATCGTTCTCCACCACTTGCCATTTTATTCCACCTTTCCTATCTCTTCTAAACAGTTGCAATTAATTTCATTTGTATGACATTCGCATTTTAGACAATACCAGTTCGAACAGTGGTTGCACTTTACGATCCAACTAAACCTAATATGTGAAATCCACCTATGATTGGTTTTTATTTGGAACATGGCAACACTACTCTTCTTCATTGATTGGTTCTGCGTTTTGTATGTCAATCATTTCTTGTATTTCATCAACGTTTTCCCAATCGGATTCTTGGTGTTCTGCTATTTCCAACAATTGCTCATCATTCAATACTGGATCAAGTGAGTCAATCAATTCACCCATGTTTATTCCTTCAATTCCCGATTGTGGTAAACAGTCCTGGCACGACTCGACAATGTATAGACCATCTTCATCTTCTCCCATGACGTAAGGTTTTACTTTTCCGCAATATGGGCATGGACCTGTTGGAATATTTTGGGGTGTTGGTTTAAGTTCTTCATCGACTGGATCAATCTGTTGTTGCGGTTGAAGGTTTGATTGGCCATTCATCTGTTCTTGCATCATCTGTTGTTGCATCATCTGCTGGTGCATCATTTGTTGCTCCCTATTTGCGATTTCTGATTCTGCGTTTTCTAAAACGGTTCCTATTGCTTCTTTATCGTATTTGTTTTTCGAGAATAATTGAGCAAGGTCTTTTGTTTCTGCACCCATTTGAGTTAATTGAATTAAGTGCTGGGCTAATTGAATTTGCAATCTTGCTGTTTGTTCAGAAATCTCTGCTTGCCTGATTGCAGAAGCCATTGCTACGTTCTTTGGCTCCAGGTGATCCAACTGTTGCCTTGACATTCTTATGGCGCAGGCTTGAGCATAATCGCCTAAATCATCTGGCCACATTGACCAATGAACTAAAACCCCATTTTCCAATGGAAGCCCGACTGTTTCCAAAAATGACTGTTCCGCACTTGCCAATTTTAACCATAATATGTGCCTCGCCCTGGGTGGTAAATATGCAAAAGAGTCTGTCATTGAAACAATCATTGTGTCAATAAATCTAAATTGGTCGTTTAGCCTATCTGCAACAGGCATCATGTATAGGTCTCTTCCACTTCTCCCTTGAGGTCGCTTGTCTTCTGCCAATTTAATCACCATCTATTTTTGAATTCGGAGTATTGAGTTCCTTTGAAGCGATTACGTCTTTCGCCTGTGTCATTGTCATGCCTTTTACGGTTTTACGCTTGAGTCTATTTTCGCCAATTGCGGATTGTATTGTATGCCTTAATTTGACATTTGGATTGTTTGCAAAATTTTCTTTCCTTTTTTGTTGATCCCTGGTGATTCTGTTTTTATCACCTGCTGGATATTTTCGTTTTGCGCTTTTTGCACGTTGATTTGCTCTTGTCTTATCATTAGTCCAATAATTTGCAGTAAATGTTGAAACATTGTGAGCTTCACCAATCGCCCTGTAAGACAACCCTCTTGCTCTCATTTCACGCATTGAATTTACAATTTGTTGATTAACTTTGTATCTACGATCTCTTTGGGTCATTGCAATGCCACCTCGAATGCTTTTTGGTCTTTGTTCAAGTATGACAATCTTTCTCCAATTTCCATTCCTTCGAGTGGTTCCATAACTTTAATCCCCTGGTTTTCCAATAGTGGTTTTAGGTCTTTTGTATAATTCTTACCGCCAAGCAAATACACTTTTTTAATTGGATTTCCAACCTGCATACCCATCCATTGACCGTCGTAAATTCCATGTTGCCATCCTTCTGAAATCTCTTTTGAAACTTTTGAAGCCCATTGTTTTCTTTGTTTAGCATTTAGATCGTTAAGAGATAAATCATAATTTTGGATTTCTTTTGCTGTTGGTATCAACATATGTTTTGCCGACATAATTTGTATCTCTTTGTTCCTATTTTTTGCCCACATAACGCTTTTTTTGAATAGCGGTGAAGAATAAGCGTCAATTGCTTTTTTCTTTTGAGAGCTCTTTTTAGAGTCAAAGGATTTTGTTTTCGAACAAGCAATCAGAACCAACGACCTATCTGGGTCATACACGTTGCCTTTGTATCTAAAATTTCTAATTTGTTTAGAAACACTTTTCCTATTCGAAGAATTGTTGACAATCAAATTTCCTGTGATTGGGTTCAGTATTCTATTCATCGTATAGTAGACTTTCATTTTTATCCCTCTTGTATATACCAGATATTTAGAACAGTAGCGAATGAGATCCATAAGATATACGGCAAGATAAGCCAAAATGCGATTGATGATTCTGGCCTTACAGTTAAGGCATAACCGATTGAAGAACCGACCATCACTAAAATTATCAAAAGAGACAAACCATATTCTCCAGAATCAAAAATTGGTGGCCATATGAAATTCATTAGCAGTTGTATTGCAAATAATACATATGCTGTAATTCTTATTGTATTGGATTCAATTTGTGAAGCATTGTAAATTGATAAGGCCATTAGAGTGTAGAGCGTTGTCCAAATTGGGCCGAAAAGCCAACTTGGAGGTTGAAACCATGGTGTGTTTTCTGCGCCAAAAGTCATTGGAAATCGACTCCATCAATTTGATCCATTTGCCCAGAAACATATCTTTGCGAAATATCTTCAAGTTGCTGTTCTCTAAATCCTTGTCGCATTGCCAAATCTTCTTCGTGAGCAATTTGACCCCTCGACATATTTCCAGAAGTGGTTCTAAATTCAATGTCTGCCTCTCGACCATCTATTTCTAAGACGTTTGCAGTTATGTGGACCAAATTTCTGTATCTCGAAGATATGTCTTTTCGAACTGAAAGCGTTTTTCCATCTTTTCGAACCATATGATAGGAACTGCCCATGTCTTCTATATTTTTCAACTTGGTTATTCTTGGAACACCTGGATCGTTTTCTACCCAATGCAATTTTGCAGAACGTTCATTGTTGATTAAAGCGACAGCAATACCTATCGTAATGAAGAGTGCGGAACAAGACAATGCCTCGAACCTTGAGTAGATTGGTTGGGCGAAAAATCCTTCAATCGGTCCATAAAACCAAGCACCAAATGCGCCAAGAGGAACAGCCATCCATGAAATCATCAGAACTATTCCGCATACGATTAAAGCCAAAGACCAGGGCTCTCCTTTTGGTTTAGAGCGATCCCCAGGCTGGCTTTGATCCTGTTGAGGTTGCATTTGGGGTGGTGCCAAACCCAATTGTTGCATTAGCATTGGGTCTTCAAATAACATTTCATCTGTAAATTCGGGTTGCATGGTTAATATCTCCTATATTGATTATGTCTTCTCTCGTTCCAATAACGTTCTTCTTGAGCTTTGCGAATCTTCTGTTCATTCCTTCTTTCCCTCCACCCAGGCATTCCGTCTGTTCCTGCCTTTTTCCTACGGATTAGTGACTCATCTCTAAACTTATTGTAGAAGTTAAACAGCCCAATCAAAATCATCATTCCGCCAATAATTGCGATAATAATTCCTGCTGGCGATACTAATGATGATACTGGCTCTACTCTCGATAAATCTCCATAGATCCATACATAAGGAGTTCCATGAACTGTTAGACCAGTTGAATCTGCCCTTTCATAATTCATCCATCCGTTTTCGTCACTAATGGTATATCTAACTGCTAAATACCCATCTGGAACATCAATGTCAAGATATGAGCCATTTGTAAAATAGGTGTTTCCTGGCTCTAATGCATTACCGCTATCCCTTAATTCTTGAATGGTCAAATTGACATATTCTTGTAAAGGAGATACTATGAATCTGCCCCCATCTGTAAAGCCTGCTGTATACGTTTGTGGGGCATAGGTTATCCTCATTGTTTGAGATTCTGTTCCGCTTCTAATTCCGCCAGCCTCCCCATATGTGTAAACATAGTATCTGCCAACTTCTTCGATTGCTGGAAATGTAATAGAAGTTCTAATCCCTGGGGAGACTGTGGATTGCTGTTCGAACATTAAAGTTCCATTAGCAAACCTAACTTCTGCTACAATGTCGATATTAGACATTGATGGTTTGTCATTTTGAAAAGCCATTCCTTCTACAACGATATTGACTGGCCGATCATTAGGATATTGTATTGCAGTATCAAGCCTCATCTCAACGTCTTGTATTGAAGCAGATGCGTTTGGGATCTGCATTGAAAAGAATAGAATCAAAATCACTATTGGAATTCTTTTCATTTCATCACCCCAATATTTCTGACGTGATAAGGAAATACATGAAATCCAAAAATAGCCTAAGCAAAATTCCATAGAGAGCTCCTAATGAGGCCAACCTTACTGTGTCGAATTTTATTGTCCTCATTATGTAAGATACGACTCCAAGAACGATTATGACGGCAATTAAGCCAAATCCATCTCCAAACGCCCCTGCACTATCAATCAACGTAGACATTCCGCCAAAGGTTCCACCTAACCAATCTAAGAACCAAACAGCAAAAGATACTGATAAATTAAATCCAACAATCAGAGAGCCGAGGAATATGATCATGCCCCAACCTTCGCCTTTTGCATTTTTCCAGGTTGCAGAAGCGAATATAGCGACCAATACCATTACAATAACCACTAATGATTGTGGAGTCGATGCCCATTCTATTCCAGACATTAAACTTCATCCTCCTGTTTTTTTGATTCAAAATTAATCCATCCTACATCGTGGCCATGATTAGGGTCAACTCTTGAAATGCAATTACAGCCAGGTGGAGCAAATTCAATTGGCGGTTGATCTAAACCAAGCCACCCACAATAACAAGGTGAATCTGCAATCGCTTCTGGTTTAGAGGGATCATACCAGGTTTGATGAACTCTTTCATCTAATACAGCTTGGGCTTTTTTTATTTCATCCTCATAGGCGGGTAGATATTGCTCATCCTCTGGAGTTATGTCTGCGATTTCTTGCGTATAATGTTGAATCCATTCTTCAATTTCATGGTCAAGCATTTCCGAGTATGATCCTCTTAATCGGTGACGTTGTTCTTCGAGAATTATTGTTTCAATGTTTGAAATCGGACCACCATGCAACTTTTCCATTGCACTTATCCAATTTTTATCTTCTATATCCAAGATTTCAATTCCGCTTGACTCATACTTTCCTGTATTGGCACACCAAAGGCGACCATTGTTTTCGTGATCCACTATAACGGCAAGAACGGTGTAGCCTGATGCGATTGCATCCGAGATAAGAACGTCGATAGAGGGCAACTCACTATTCATTGATGATAATGTAATGCCCGATGCTTTATCAAATGACCGTATTAAAAAGAGAAATAAAGAAAGGATGGTGGCCGAGGTAAAGGATGCCAGGTGAAGGAGGAACCATCGGCCACCATTTATCTCCAGAAAATTCATGTTTATGAACGTTGATGTTAGTATATGTGAGATAAACATATTTTTTGAGTCATTCGATTGCCTGCTTTCCAAAAAAGAGAGAGAGTAGTAGTAGTAGTAGTAGTATGTATAATGTATTGTATGAGAGAGAGAGAGAGAGAGAGAGAGAGAGAGAATTTCAGAAAGGATTAGCGACCCAATAAACCAGATAATTTGACCTTTAGCGTTTTTGGGGCAACCGTTAGAATTTCGAACACTTTAGGGGTTATGATTAAATGGTGGTCGCCTTTGGAGTTGAAGGTGAAGGTGGAAAAGGATGAAGAGAACAAGAGGTAGTGGAAGCGCAGTAAGCCTGTATTTGCCAGCAGATGTGAAATATCTGCATGATTTGGCTGTTCAAGACCCAAATTTAACTGCAAGCGAGATATATGCAAACGCACTTAGATCAATACTGGGTGATAAAGAAGCAAAACACCCTTTGGAATTGATGCAAGAATCGCAAGAATTAGAAATCAACAATTTGAACGCAATGTTGGAACAGGCTACAAAAAGACTTGAGGCAACACAATCAAGGTTGCCAAATGAAATAGCAAAGGCAACGTGGTTAAGACATAATCTTGGTGAAAGCCACCTAAAAACCATGGAGCATTTGAGAGTGATGCTTTTCTTTAACGCTAATGTGGCAAACACAAACGGTATCAAAATTCCATCGACTCCCAGAGCTTGTCTTGATTTATACAAAGAATACATTTCGAGATATGAGGCAACAAAGAAAGGGCCAGAGCATACCAAAGAATTCACACTTCTTGTTGATCGCCACCCAAGCAATCTCAAACAATCTCATGTCAAATGCATAAATGCAGACAATTTAGAAATAGAATGTTGCATAAAGATTCCAGGTCAAGATGGCCGATACGAGTATATTCAAAGTGACCGTGGAACAGAACTTGGAGATGATTTAATTTACAGGTGCTCAAGTTGTTGGACTGAAAGAAAACTCGCACATAAGGGCAAAGATACCGAAGGCAAAAAAATTGCAAAACTATTGCCATATTGGAAAACTGAAATCCTTAGTGATGAAGAAATGGTTCTCATTGGAAAAAGAAACGATATTAATGCAGACGTTGGGTTATTGCAACATCAGAAGAATACCGTTCTTGGAGATGAATTGGTAAAATTACAAGCTCTCGCAGAAGATTCTTTCGACGTTGAGCATACAGATAAGGCTTCGAGAATCGAAGAACTGATGAATTTGGCCAAAGCAAAGTTCGAATATGATTCTAAGACCAATGAGAGAATTCCACAATGGAAAGGTCATAAAAACTGGATGGGGGCAGTTGCTTACAGTAAAAATATGCGTAAAATGGAAAATCAATATCCCGAAAATTACGCAGAATTTATGATTCTTAAAGCCGAATTGTCTGAACTAAACAAGTTCAAAGTCCAATTTTTGAATGAAAGAAAAAAGAATCTAATTTTAGAAAGCCAAAATTACATCATACAAATTAAGGATCACCCCATTACAAACAATTCACAGATGGGAATGCCAGATTTGTTACATGAAATAGTAGATTGAAAGTTCAATTTTTATTTCGAAAGTGTGCCTTGCCTGTAAAGTAGAGGGTTCGTTTTCATATATACGTGCCAAATGGTTAACTTCATGTCGAGGCTTCAAATTCTTGCTTGCTTGATTTGTATTTCACTTTTATCTGGAGCCGTAGTTGCGGTTGATAGTGATGGGGATGGAGTTGAAGATCAATTCGATCCAGACCCCAATAATCCAGATACCGATGGAGATGGAGTAGAGGATGGCCAAGAGGATGAAAATGGTAATGGTCAAGTTGACCCAGGCGAAAGCGATCCAACCGAACCTGATACTGATGGCGACGGAATTCCCGATGGAGAAGACCCCAATCCAACGGTTCCAGATGGAGACCCAGGAGACCCAGGAGACCCAAACAACACAGACTCGGATGGGGATGGACTTAGTGATGGAGATGAGGAAGAAGCTGGAACAGATCCTAATGATCCCGATACAGATGGCGACGGAATTCTTGATGGAGAGGATAACGACCCATTAGTTCCACAACCAACCGATACGGATGGTGATGGTATAGACGATAATTCTGATGCCTTTCCAAACGACGCATCAGAAACCGTAGATA
>TARA_B110000444_G_scaffold36127_2_pt1 | contig 22101 bp, 20 predicted proteins | sample TARA_B110000444 | Tara Oceans TARA_B110000444 (sample SAMEA4398370) | marine metagenome | biome: Polar Biome; feature: [SRF] surface water layer (ENVO:00010504); material: water (ENVO:00002006), including particulate matter (ENVO:01000060) such as... | depth 5 m | reverse complement strand
GATACTTGACGTTCGTATTTATCGCAGTATACTTAACATGTTAAATTAATTCAATCAAACTTCAAGGTGCAATATGCCGCATTTGACAATCGAGTATTCAGAAAATATTGAAGAAAATATTAATGTGCGTGACTTAGTGAAATTAATGCATGATATAGCTGCTGATATTGATGCTCTTCCATTGGGTGGGCTTCGGACACGAGCAGTTCCAAGAAAGGATTTCTTGATCGCTGACGGTCATGAAACTAATGTTTTTGTGAATGTTGCACTTCGAATAGCTCCAGGTAGATCAGATGCTATAAAAAAAGATGCTGGGGAGAAATTATTTAATGCTTTAAGTAAATTTTTTGAACCATTCTGGCAATCAGATCCAATTGCGTTATCTTTTGAGATTCAGGAATTAGATGCAGATTTACGATGGAAGAAAAGTAATATTCGTGAACATATGAAATCACGATCCGAGGTCTAGGAAATGAATAAAATTTTTAATGATAATCTTCAAGATGTTGAGAAATTAATTGCTGCACACAAAAAAAATATTTTGCCACATTTTATAAATGGACATTCAACACTCAGTCAATCAAAGCTTACTTTTGATAATTATTCGCCAATTGATAATAAAAAAATTGGTTCAATTGCATCTGGAGATCAAGAAGATATTGATATAGCTTGCGAAGCTGCATTTCAAGCTTTTGGCGAATGGCGTAGTACATCGGGAAAAATAAGAAAAAAGTTATTACATAAAGTTGCAGATGGGATAGAAAAATACGCAAGAGATATCGCTTTAATGGAGAGTTATGATTCAGGGCAAGCAATTCGATATATGAATAAGGCTGCAATTCGTGGTGCAGCTAATTTCCGTTTCTTTGCTGATATGGCCCCTAGTGCAATGGATGGGAAGTCATTACCAGCAGACGAGCATATGAATTACTCTTTGCGACAGCCCATCGGTCCAGTTGGTGTAATTACCCCATGGAATACCCCATTTATGTTGTCTACTTGGAAAATAGCACCAGCTTTAGCTTCTGGATGCACCGTGGTGCATAAACCAGCTGAATGGTCACCTTATACTGCTATGATGCTCGCTGAGATAGCCTACGATGCTGGCCTCCCTGGGGGTGTTCTTAATTGTGTTCAAGGACTGGGAGAGACAGCAGGGAAGGCTTTGACGGAAAATAAATATATTAAGGCCATTGCTTTCGTTGGAGAATCTTCCACTGGATCTCAAATAATGAGACAAGGTGCTGATACATTAAAACGTTTTCATTTCGAGCTTGGAGGAAAGAACCCTGTTATTGTCTTTGATGATGCAGATCTAGATAAAGCTCTAGATGCGGTAATTTTTATGATTTTCAGTCTCAATGGTGAACGCTGTACTTCCTCAAGTCGTTTATTAATCCAGAAATCTATTAAAGATGAATTTATCGATAAATTATGTGATCGAATCTCTAATTTAAAAGTAGGGCATCCCCTTAATAATGAAACAGAGATTGGTCCATTGATACATGAAAAACATCTCGATAAGGTTTTGAGTTATTTTTCAACTGTAACTGCCGAAGGTGCAACAATAGCTAAGGGTGGAAAAAGATTTAATGTAAATGGAGTAGGTAATTACGTTGAACCGACGTTATTTGTTGATGTTGAAAATAATATGCGCGTTGCTCAAGAAGAGATATTTGGGCCAGTATTAAGTGCTATTTCTTTTGATGATGAAGCAGATGCGCTTAAAATTGCAAATGACAGTATTTATGGTTTAGCTGCCTATCTTTGGACTAATGACGTTGGTCGAAGTCTACGTTTATCGCATCAATTAGATGCTGGAATGATCTGGGTTAACTCAGAAAATAACCGACATTTACCATCGCCATTTGGTGGTATGAAAAGCAGTGGTATTGGTCGTGATGGCGGTGATTATAGTTTTGACTTTTATATGGAAACAAAAAATATATGTACAGCATTTGGTACTCATACTGTACCTAAACTGGGGAAGAAATGAGCTTATATAACTTACAAAAATTTTTGTATGAACTGAATCGTAATGAATCTATTCAAGAAAATTACAGTGAGAATATCGATACTTTAATTGCAAAATACTCTTTAACTGATGAGGAAATTAATGCATTAAAAGAGGGTGATATTGGATTGCTTTATGTGCTGGGCGTAAATGGACAAATACTGATGCATTATGCCGCATTACTAGGAATCGAGTGGTTTGATTATTTAGAGATGATGCGTGAAGGAGTTCGTGTACATGGTCCGGTAAGAGATGGAGTGTATGCAATGACGGGGGGTGGTGAAAGTTTCACAAACGAGGAGAAAGAAAGATGAGTTTGGTATATTCAGGTGTTCTTAGTCATGCCCCAGGCATTACTGGCCGTGCACATTTGGTAGAAAATACAGAAAAGAGAGATGAGTTTTATGCAGCCCTAGAAAATCAAAAATCTGAAATAATAGCTTCTGGAGCAGAGGCCATTATCGTGATTGCTGCAGAACATTTTGCTAATTTCTTTATGAATAATATGCCCGCATATTGTATTGGAATTGGCGATACTTATGAGGGCCCAATAGAAGACCCTAAATGGCTAGGTATTGAAAAAACCAAAATACCTGGTGCACCTGATTTAGGTAAAAGGCTGACAAAGCATATAATGCAAACGGTGGATGTTGCTTATTCTGAAGAATGGAAATTTGATCATGGAATAATGGTGCCATTGAATTTTCTCACACCTAAATATGATCTCCCTGTCATACCCGTTAATATTAATTGCCAGGGGCCGCCATTAACGCCATTACATCGAGCATGGGCTTTTGGTGAAGCTCTTCGACAAGCTTGTGATGAAGTGCCAGAGAAAATTGCGTTGGTTGGGACTGGCGGGATATCACATTGGCCTGCTACCCCTGATTCTGGAAAAATTAATGAGCCTTGGGATCGTGAATTTCTTGGCCATCTAATGCGAAACGATAAAGATGCTTTATTGAGCTATAGCGATGAAGACACTTACAATGATGCAGGTCAAGGTGGGTTTGAGATAAGAACTTTTATTGCCGCGGCAGCTGCAGCACAAGGAAAAGGGAGTCTTCAATTTTATACAGCTGATATACCAATATTTGCGGTGGGCTGTACGGTTGCTCGATTTTCCATAGAATGAGTTAAGTGTAGTTAGGATAATTTATTATTTAGAGGAATTAATATGCCATTTATGAAGCCTTTGCCCCTGGATCAGTTGCCAGAAGATATTCTGGAGCGTTTCAAGCATTATAAGAATACACGTGGATTTACACCAAACAGTATACAGACTATGGTTCGACGGCCGAATATTGTTCGTGCATTTATGCAATTAAATCAGGCTGTTCTCTATGAGGGTTCAGTAAGCGAAGAGTTAAAAATGTTAGTCAGTTTAATTGCTAGCCAAGTTTCTGGTTGTCAATACTGCCAGGCGCATATGGCCAATCTCTCAAAGATTTACAATGCCTCAAAGGAAAAAATTAGCCAGGTATGGGATTACGAAAAAAGTGATCTATTTACTGATGCAGAAAAAGCTGCTTTAAGACTTTCTTATTATGGTGCTATGTCACCAAGTCAGTCCTCACAGGAACATTTTGATGAACTAAACAACTATTTCGATGAAAGTGAAATTATCGAAATTGTTGCAACTATCTCACTTTTTGGGTTCCTTAATCGCTGGAATGATACGATGGCAACAGAGCTTGAAGAATTACCTGCTGAGGTGGCAAAAGAAACAATTGGGAAAACATTTAACTGGGAAACTGGAAAGCATCAATGAGTGATTTCATTTATATATCTTCAGCTCAATCTAGATTATGAGATTCTATGATATATCTTGAATATTTCATATATTCTTTAATAAATAACAGGGGATAGAGTATTTATGAATAACTCAACAAAGAGTCTTAACGACTTTATAGATAAAGGTTCCATCACTTCACAACAAATACTCGTGGTGGCTTTGTGTTTTTTATTCAATATGCTTGATGGTTTTGATATTACAGCCATGGCAGTAGTTGCCTCTTCTGTATCTTTGGATTTGAATTTAACTGATGATTTGCTGGGGTGGATATTCAGTTTTGCTCTAGCAGGAATGATGGTTGGAGCAATGATACTCGCACCTATGGCTGATATTATTGGTCGACGTGCTTTAATTATTTTGAGCCTTATATTGGTTGGTTTATCTATATTTTTAACATCAAAAGCTGATAATCTCACATTATTTATTCTACTTCGTTTTATTAGCGGAATGGGCGCAGGAGCATTGCTTGCCTGTCAAGCTTCATTGGCCGCAGAATATAGTCCTGAGAAATATCGGGCAATGTCAGTGGCTCTTGTTACAGCTGGCTACCCCACTGGTGCGATGATGACATCTGTTGTGGCTGGTTATATTTTGCCCGATTATGGATGGCGAGCTATGTTTGTATTCGGTGGAACAATAACTCTAGGAATGGTTATTGTGGCATGGTTAATGATCCCTGAGTCATTAAAATATCTGCTAGAAAAGCGACCAACTAATGCCCTTGAAAAGATTAATAGAATTTTGCAGAAATTAAAACACTCTCCGATTGAACAATTACCCGAACTCATCAAAAATGATGAAAACAAAACCACCTTGTTAAGTAATATGAGAATGCTTTTATCTCCTGCGTATCGCAGATTATCATTAACATTATGGACGGCATTCTTCTGTGCATTTGGGACATTGTATTTTTTGATGAGTTGGATTCCAAAATTAATGGAAAATGCTGGATATGATCTATCAGCTGGAAGAGATGCATTTCTTCTTTTTAATTTGGGCGGCGTGATTGGCATTTATTTATTGGGTTTTTTGTCGATCAAACTGAAGTTAACGAATCTAATTTTTAACTTATCTATAGCGTCAGCTATTAGTATGATTGTATTTGCATATGCACCAAATGAATTAAATACTTTGCTATTCTTATTGCTTGTGATTGGGATACTTCAGCAAAGTGCCTTTACTGGTCTTTATGGGGTAGCAGCTAAAGCTTATCCCACTGAAATAAGAAGTACAGGAGTTGGCTGGGCTATTGGTCTAGGGAGAACCGGGGCTGTTGTTGGACCAGCATTAGCGGGTTATCTCATTTTAGCTGGCTATGACATGTCAGCAAATTTTATTTTCTTTTCTATTCCAATGGTTATTTGCGGGTTTATTGCCTACCGATTGCATATAGATTAATTTAAGCCATAATTATAGTTACTAAAGATTTTTCATGGAGATCGATATGGATTCGTTGACTTCAAAATCATCAATTGTTCAAAGTGTGGTGGTGGCTTATGAGTTGCTTAATTTTCTTGCAAAAAAAGGTCGTCCACAGAGAGTAACGGATATTGCAATTAATCTAAATATGACAAAAGCTCGAGTTTCAAGACATTTAAGTACCTTAGCTGCTCTTCAATTGGTCGTTAAAGCACCTGATAATAGAGGTTATAGACTTGGCTCAAAATTATTTTCTTTATCGAATGCTGCTATGGCTCAATATGAGATAACCAATATTACTGATCGTTATCTGATAGCCTTAAAAAATAAAATTTTAAAACCTTTATTTTTATCTATACCTGCAGGTGGTGATGCAGTAGTTGCCTCAACTTTAACTGCATCAGGAAATGATTTGTATCCTGAGATTCTTAGGGGTTTTAGATATACAGTCCCCATCTCACCAACAGCCAGAGCAACTTTGGCTTTTTCTTCTTCAGCGATTAGAGAGAGAGTTATCTCTAGACGAACAGAGAAAGAGGCACTGGATGGGTTTGAGCCCAATAAATTTCGTCGAAAGTTAAAAAAAATTAAGAAGAATTTTTATGAATTTGATGAAGATCCATATCAAGCTGGGTATTCTGCATTAGTAGTTCCAGTATTTAACCATATTGAAGGTCTTGAGGCAGTGATAACTGTTCTTTGGAGAAAACAAAGTTGTGATACCTTAGAGTATGAAAAAATTATTCAATCAACTTTAGATACAGCCATTACAATATCTTCAGTCTTGGGTTCAGAAATTATGACAAAAAATATGCAAGAAGCGAACAAATAAACTTAATTGGGGGGTTTATGTTTGAATGGTTGGAATATTCTATATTATCAATTTGGGTGGGAGAGTCACTCTGGGGTTATCCAATTATGCTTAGCTTTCATGTAGTCGGGCTGGCAATCGTTGTTGGAATATTTACTGTGTTTAATTTTCGTATATTAGGCTTTTTTGAATCCATAGAATATACAGCCTTTGTCGAATTTTTTAAATTAGCTTGGTTTGGTTTATTACTCAATGCTAGTTCAGGGTTTGCATTATTCTCCTCTCAAGCAACAATTTTTGTAAATAACATTCCTTTTTTGGTAAAAATTTCGGCAATATTGCTAGGTTCAATTCTAGCTTATTTTATTCAATCTCGATTAAGAGCTTTTGCTTATGAGTGGGATGTTAAAATAAGTAGACCGTCAAGAAAGGATATTTGGTTTGCTCGAACTTCACTAATTTTATGGGTATCTGCCATTTTTGGTGGCCGATTAATTGCTTATTATTTGTAATCGAGGAAAATTATGATTGAAATATTAGTGCAATTTCTAGAAAGCAGTATGCTTAATAATTGGATTTTATCAACCGCATGGTTTTGGCCTTCTTTGGAAATTATTCATTTTGTTGGCCTATCATTATTGCTTGGCTCTATGTTGATAATAGATGTTCGATTAGCAGGTTTTGTAAAAGCAATGAATATTATGGCAACACACCGACTTTTGCCTTTAGCTGGAGTTGGGTTTTTCATCAACCTTATAACTGGTATGCTATTCTTTGTCGGTGATCCAGCACGTTATGTCGTAAATATTGGTTTTCAGATTAAAATGCTTTTAATTCTAATCGCAGGGTTAAACGCTTTGTGGTTTGCATTAAAAATTAGTCCTGTGATAATGAATTGGGATCCCTATGGAGATACTCCTTTTTTAGCTAAATTAATCGCATATATTTCATTGATTTCTTGGGTTGGAGTATTGTTGCTTGGTCGACTGATACCTTATGTAGGATCGGGCTAGTAAAAAATATATACCTGATAATTTTTATTGAAAATTGGATTTTTAAATAATTAATGAAATTTTCTAATCGCTCTGCCTTTTCCAGTAAAAATTTTCGTATTTACTTCTATGGGAATATTTTATCGGTTGTTGGTGTTTGGGTACAAAGACTATCTTTAGGTTGGCATGCATGGCAGCTAAGTGAGTCTGCTTTTGTTGTTGGGTTGGTTGCAGCCGCTCAATACCTGCCTTTGCTTTTATTGACTCCATTTTTTGGCGTCTTTGCTGATCAATATAAGCCTAGAGTTGGGGCTGTTGTGATGCACATAGTATTGATGTGTGTGGCATTTTTATTGAGTTTCTTAACTTTTACGGAGTCTATAAATGTCACAATTTTAGTTATTTTATCGCTATTCTATGGAATCGCAAATAGTGCCTATTCGCCTATTCGATTAGCCTTAATACCAGTATTAGTTCCATCTTCTCAATTCTCCAGTGCTGTTGCCATTACTTCGGCTGGGTTTAACTTATCTCGCTTTCTTGGTCCGGGTATAGCGGGATTAATCGTTACATATTACGGGCTAGGTTTTGCTTATCTTGTTAATGCGATTACCTTTTTACCAGTAATATTTTCATTGCTCATCATAAAAATTCCACATGTTAAAAATAAATCTAAATCTGCAGAAAGTTACTTAGAAAAGTTAAGTGAGGGTTTGAGGTATACCTTAAATCATGAATTGATCAGAAATGTAATTTTGATTGCAGGAATTAGTAGTTTTTTTGGTAGGGGTATTATTGAATTAATGCCTGCATTTGCAGTTACAATTTATGGTGGAGGCAGTGATACATTAGCAGAATTGATGGCAGCATCAGGATTTGGTGCGGTGGTTGCAAGTTTGATTTATATGACTGGAATTTTAGACCTAAAGTTACGCCAGGCAGTCTTGTATGGTGGTTATGGTATGACTATTTCTTGTATGCTCTTTGCTGTAACTGAAACTATTTATCTAGGTATTGTAGCTGTTGCTTTGATTGGTTTTTTCATTACTTTCGTCGCGGTTGGCTCACAATCTCAAGTCCAAGTAAAAGTCGCCAATGAATTAAGGGGCAGAGTGTCGAGCTTATGGACGATCATCGTACTTGGTGGACCAGCTCTGGGAAGTCTCGTAGCGGGTTTATTGATCAACATGTTTGGCCCAAAACCTACCGTAATTTTATTTTCTGCAATTTGTATATTGTGCTTAATTTTTATTCAATGGAGACAAACTAAGAGTTTGAATCAATCCCCATGAACAACTCCAGCAGCAATTCCAATTTCAGGAGCGACGGAGTAGAAATCTAATACGGGCTTTTTTCCTCCAGCGGCTTTATGTGCTGCTGCAGCTGCAATCCAAGTATGTAATTCCATAGAACCAATTCCTGCTTCTTTAATGAGTTTTTTTTGATCCCAGTTATCGAAATCATTAAGTTTAAAATTTATTAATGTTTCAATAAATTGCATATCTGCTTCCTTGTTAAGCCTCATATCTTTTGCTGTTCTTTCACCCTTCGCAATCATTTCAGCACCCTCATGATGCATTGTTTCTAGACGCTGTATCCATTCTTCTTGTGTTAGTGATTCTGCATCATCACCACCAGATTTCTGCCAAGCTGTAACTTCTTCTGGCCCATCATCGATCTCAGGATAATAACGTGTGGGGTGGTGCGATAAACCTCCAGAGGCTAATAATAAGACTCTTTTGTTTGTTGTTTTTATAAATTTTCCAACCGCTTCACCCATTAATCGAGAACGACGGAAAGGCACATAAGGTTCCGCGATACAGTTTATAAAGATTGGAACAACGGGTTTTGATTGAAGATCACCACACATAGTATGAATGGTTTGCGAGAATGCATGATCAATGGTCATGTCAATGGAAGCTGCTGGATCTATATCATTTATTCGAAGATAGTCAATTATCTCGATGGCGGTTGATGAAGGAACATTTAATTTACCAGAAAAACCACCTATATCTTCAGCTGCATTAGCTTTTATACCTATACAAAATGATGGCATCAATTTGAGAAAGAAACCATTGAAATGATCTGATCCAAACGCAATCACAAGCTCAGGATCAAATATTTTTATTGCTTTGGCACGATCCTCATAAGCTTTTTGCATTAAATCCCAATCAGTTGGTTGCTTTGCATAACAATATAATAATGGACTATGAGAGGCGCATATCAATGATGTTGTCATGTTATAGTTCCTTTATATAATTATTAATTATAAATCGCATTTAAATTCTAAATCCACTTTGGTTGATTAGACATTATTACCGAGGCGCTGTCATCTAATGAGTAATTTGTTACTTACTAAAAACCAAAATACTAATATTTTCATTGCTTGTATTTTTGGTATTTTAATATTGTTTACAAGCTCTATATATGCGCATGGAATTGGCGGTAAAGACGCTCTTTTTCTGCAGCAAAATAGTGGTCAAGCTATGTCTATTTTTATTTATCTAGGCGCTAAACATATGATCACTGGTTATGATCATTTATTGTATTTATGTGGCGTTATTTTTTTCTTATTTCGATTAAAACAAGTCGCTATATTTGTTTCTCTATTTGCTCTAGGTCATAGCATCACATTACTTACTGGAGTGTTGAGTGGAATTCAGGTGAACCCATTTATAGTAGATGCAATTATTGGCTTATCTGTGGTCTATAAGGCTTTAGAGAATCTGAATAGTTTGAAGTTAATAATTAGAGTCCCACCTAACCCTAAAATTGCAGTTTTTTCGTTTGGTTTGGTGCATGGATTGGGCTTAGCTACAAAATTACAAGAGATGTCACTTTCCTCTGATGGATTAATACTGAATATTATTTCTTTTAATATCGGTGTCGAAATTGGACAGTTAATTGCTTTATTAGGCGCCTTAATTTTGATTAAAGTATGGAGGGACCAAGGTGGTTTTTATCGCCACTCAAGAATATTTAATTTATTACTGATGCTATTTGGTTTTCTTTTGGCTTTATATCAAATTTTGGGTTATTTTTTAATTTAAACTATTGATCTTCATTTTCATCCAAGTAATCATCGGGAATATAGAGTGACAATAAGTTATAATTTCTGAAAAAGATAAAAGGGCTCACACTATGACAAAAAATAATAATCACTCTCCTCAGAGTAATTCAAGTGGACTGAATCTTAAAAAAATTGTAGGCATATTTTTGCTTGCAATAATGATAACTGTGATCTTTGTGTTGCCTGCTGAATATGGTATAGACCCTAGTGGAATTGGAAGTAAATTAGGATTACTTGAACTAACTGAAGACTCAGATAAAGAGGCAAATCAGATTATCGAGGTAACATTGATTGAAGGCTCTTTTCCTGTGATCCCAGAAGTGTTTGATTCCTGGGAGCCAGATGTTCTTGGGGCACCTTTTTCTAAAACAAATAATACCACTTATAATTCTAATGAATTAATAATTAAATTAGAGAGCGGCGAACAAGTCGAATATAAAGCATTAATGCAGCAAGGTGATGCAATAGTTTATTCTTGGGTCGTTGATAAAGGTATCGTATATACAGATTTTCATGCCGATCCAGCTGGAAATGCAGATCTTTATCCAGATGACTACTTCATTCGATATCGAGAAAGTGAAACTGCTACTAGCAGTGGCTCAATCGTTGCTCCTTTTTCAGGTAATCATGGGTGGTATTGGTTGAATATAGAGGAGCACACGATTGAAATTACTCTTAAGGTGGCTGGTTTTTACTCTGAAATTAAGGAGCTTGGACGCTCCTTTCAGTAGATTTTTATTATTTGAGGAATTTATTGGTAACGACCATAGCCAATATCTTCATCGATAATTGCCACGCCATTAATTTCTGCATAACCCTGCCAATCAGTGATAAGTTCTTGAAGAACACTCGGATGACTTTCGGCAAGATTATTACTTTCAGTAGGATCATCTGAAATATTATAAAGTTGCCATTCACCATCACCTTCTGGTGGCCAAATTAACACCGCTTTAAAATTACCTTTTATTAGGGCTCGATTACCATAAAGCTCCCAACCGATAGGGTTATTTTCGTGAATACTTTCAGTCTCATTAGTTAGATATTTAAGAGCAGATCGTCCTGTCATGGGGAGTAAATCAACTTCTTTCGAGTGTGGATGGTCAAGGCCAGCCATGTCTAGAATAGTTGGTGCAATATCCATTACTGTCATTACTGAATTTTTTTTACTATTCATAAATCGATTTTTTGTACTATAGAAAATAGCAGGAGTTTTTATTCCACCCTCTGTGGTATATGATTTATAAATACCAAATGGAGCGACCATTGCGTTCGCCCAACCAGCTCCTAACCAAACATAAGAGTCCCTTTTACCCATATTGTCTAATCGATTATCAAATGTGGCTGGAATCCAATATTTATTATCACCAACATCTCCAATTGAGTTTCCTTCTGCACCATTATCTGAAACGAAAATGATAATTGTTTCTCGCTCAATATTTGACTCAATATATTCAATAAGACGACCAATATGAAAATCCATTAATTCAACCATGGCTGCATGTAATTCAATACGTTTTAACTCTACTTGTTTCTGAAAAGGTGCTAATTCATCCCAATTTTTTACCGCACGATTCATTGGTGGTAGGTTTGTATCACTATCGATGATACCCAATTTTTTTTGACGCTCAAATCGATCTTTTCGTATCTCTTGCCAACCTGAATCATAGACACCTTTATATTTTTCTATCCATTCATCTGGAACTTGAAGAGGCCAATGAGGTGCTGTATATGCTAAATAAGCAAAGAATGGTTTATCGTCATTTGGAGCATTATTGATGTAGTCGAGTACTCGATCAGTATAGGATTCGGATGAATAGAAATCATCTGGCAGTTTTGGGACACTTTTTCCATCCTCAAAGTAAGCTGCCATTTTTTGGCCAGCAAACGTTCCTCTAGCATCACTAAAATGGCTACCACCACCATCAACAATTCCAAAATACCGATCAAAACCTTGATCAGTTGGTAACTTACCTTTTATTTTACCTAAATCCCATTTACCTGCCATGAAAGTATGATAACCACCATCTTTGAGTATTTTTGAAAAAGGTATAACACGATTATTGAGATAACCCTCATAACCAGGTAAACCTCTTAATTCTGGTAATCGTCTTAACGCAGCAGAATTTGTGCCTAAGCCAGCGCGATGATTATCAACTCCAGTCATCAGCATAGCGCGAGTTGGTCCACAAGTTGGACCAGTATGATAATTGGTTAACTGGATACCTTGTTGTGCAATACGATTTAAGTTTGGAGTTTTTATTTCGCTGCCATAAACCCCTAAGTCAGAGTAACCCAGATCATCGGCGACTATTAATATAACATTTGGTTTTGTTGACTCAATTGCAAATAAATTAGTGATAGAGCCCGTTAAAGCAAAAATAAGTATGAATTTTACTGCATCAGTTTTGAAGAATTTCATAGAATTTCCCGTTTATTATCACTTTTAATTATAATATATTGATTGCTTTAAATATTGTTACAGTAATTTAGAGCTCTATTTAACCAAGCAATCGTATCCTTATTTGTTAAGATTCGATAGTATAAACGTTGATTAATCATAATTCAGGAGGTTAGTAATGTCTGATTACGGACTTATAATAAATGGAAAAAAAGTTTTTTCTAATAATACATTCTCTGTTTTAAACCCTGCAAATGAAGAGGTTGTAGCAGAATGTCCAATCGCATCAAAAGAGCAGCTTGATGAAGCAGTTTCAGCTGCAGCTATAGCATTTAAATCCTGGTCAGCAGAACCTGACAATGTAAAAGCTGAAGCTTGTGGAAATATATCGGCAGCCATTACTGAACATGCTGAGGAGCTGGCACATTTGCTGACACTCGAGCAAGGAAAACCCCTAAATGGTGCTGGATCTCGCTTTGAATTGGGTGGAGCAGCTGGATGGGCTGGCTACACCAGCACTTTGTCATTGCCTGTTAAAACAATTCAAGATGATGACAATGCAAGAATTCTTCAGACTAGAAAGCCAATAGGAGTAGTTGGCTCTATCCTGCCTTGGAATTGGCCATTAATGATTGGAGTTTGGCATGTGCTTCCTGCAATTAGGAGTGGTAATACTGTAGTAATGAAGCCTTCCCCTTATACGCCACTTAGTACATTACGAATGGCTGAAATTATGAACGAATGCTTGCCTCCAGGGGTACTTAATTGCGTCTCAGGTGAAGATGAGTTAGGTCAATGGATGACAGAGCATCCTGATATTCAGAAAATTATTTTCACAGGATCAATTCCAACTGGAAAAAGAGTAATGAGCAGCTCTTCCGCCACGTTAAAGAGACTTACTTTAGAGTTGGGTGGTAATGATGCTGGAATAGTCCTAGATGATGTTGATCCAGCAACTGTCGCACCAGGAATTATTGAAGGTGCATTTTTAAATAACGGACAAACTTGTGCTGCCTTAAAAAGATTGTATGTGCATGAGTCAATTCATGATGAATTATGCGAAAAATTATCTGAGGTAGCTAACGCTGTGCCAATGGGGGATGGTTTGAATGAAGATAATCTTCAAGGACCAATTCAAAATAAAATGCAGTACGATAAGGTTCTGGGTCTTTATGAAGATGCCAAAGCAAATGGAGGAAAAGTTCTATGCGGTGGCAAGATACCCGATGAACCAGGTTATTTTATGCCATATACGCTGATGACGAATGTCACTGATGGAATGCGTATTGTAGATGAAGAGCAGTTTGGGCCTTTGTTACCAATAATAAAATACTCTGATATCGATGATGTCCTTGAAAAAGCGAACGGCCTTGAAACTGGACTAGGCGGATCCGTATGGTCTTCAGATATTGAAAGAGCGTCTGATATTGCCTCTAAACTTGAGTGCGGAACTGCATGGGTTAATCAACATGGGCCGATTGCACCAAATGTCCCATTTGGTGGGGTGAAATGTTCTGGTATCGGTGTTGAATTTGCTGAAGAGGGATTGCATGAATACACTACCATTCAGGTAGTGAACGTAACCAAAGTTTAATCTGATGCCTAATATATTTGCTCGGTTAGGTCCGGGATTAATGCTTGCTGCGGTGGGTGTAGGTGTTTCTCATTTAGTCTATTCAACACAAGCTGGAGCTGATTATGGCTTATCTTTGTTGTGGTTGATTATTGCTATTACCTTAATAAAATATCCTGCATTTCGATTTGCTGTTGATTATGCCAATGCTACTGGAGAAAGTTTAGTTAGAGCTTATGGAGACATCAGCAAGATAGCTTTAGTTTGGTTAATGGCAGGTTTTGTTGTCGATACATTTATCGCTACCAGTGCTGTTTCAATGGTCACAGCAGGATTATTTATCAGTGTTTTTGACATACCTTATAGTGCACCTCAAGTGGCTATAGTAATTACGCTTATTTCAGCGTTGGTATTAATGAATGGTCAATATGAAAAAGCGGAAAGGATCGTTAAGTTTTTAGTGATAGTTTTCTCAATATTAACATTAATAGCATTATTTTTTTCATTGCCTCTTTTAGGCAGCAATGATCGAGATATATTTGGAGATTTGACTTTTGATGTCCCATTATCTTTATTCGTCATAGCGGTCGCTGGCTGGATGCCAATGCCAACCAATGGCGCAATATTATTTTCAAAATGGGTCACTGAAAAAAGAAAAATAAGTGGCGAGAAATTCAAAGATGAAGATGCCTTGAGAGATTTTAAGTTGGGTTATTTTTTGCTGCTATTCTTGGCAATTTGTTTTGTTGTCCTTGGAACAGCCGTATTATTTCAAACTGGTCGGCCGATACCCGTGACTCCTCCAGAGTTTGCTGCAGAATTATTTAGTGTTTTTACAGAAACTATCGGTGATTGGTCGTATCCGATTATTGCAAGTGCAGGCTTGGCTGTTATGTGGTCTACGCTAATTGCTTTGATGGATGTAATGCCAAGACTCACGGATCGATTAGCTGGGCTTATGATGGGCCGTTCTAAAGATTTACCCGATCGCTATAAATTATTTTCTGCTATACAAGTATTCGGTATTATAATAATTTTACTTTTCTTTCTAAGTAGTTTTAAAGCTTTTCTCTATTTTGCAACTAGCATCGGATTGATTGCCGCCCCAACTATCGGGTACTATAACTATTTAGCAATAACCTCAGATAAAATACCCGCTAAGTACAGACCAAAAACCTCATTGGTTGTTTGGAATTGGGTGTGTATTTTTATAATGACTATTTTTGCGATTGGATTTATTTATACAAGGATTGTGATGTGACTAATATAAAAAAAATGACAGGTGGAGCAGCAATGGTAGCAGCTGCGAAAGCAAACGGTATCGATACTGTTTTTGGTTTACCAGGAGCACAAACATATCCTATATTTGATGCCTTACATGGATCAAATGAAATTAAAACTGTCATTAGTCGACATGAGCAAGGCGCTGCTTATATGGCCTATGGCTATTCAAAAGCGACTGGCAAACCAGGTGCATTTTCAGTAGTTCCTGGGCCAGGAGTTCTAAATGCAACTGCTGCTTTATGCACTGCTGCGGGAGGTAATGTTCCTCTATTATGCCTGACAGGCCAAGTACCATCTCAATTTCTTGGTTCTGGGAGAGGTCATTTGCATGAACTATCAGATCAAGCAGGGACACTAAGAACAATTATTAAATATGCAGATCGTATAGATAATCCAGTGAATTCCTTTAAGCAAATGAATGAAGCTTTTAGAGTTATGCAGAGTGGTAGACCTGGACCAGTATCACTTGAAATGTGCTGGGATACTATGGCTCAGGAATGGGAAGTTGAGGTTGAAGCTGGTAACTCTAAAATTGATTTACCCGTCATTGATGAGGATAGTTTAGTTGATGCGGCAGATTTAATAGCAAACTCAAAAAATATTATGATCATGTCAGGTGGTGGTGCCCAGCATGCCAGTAAAGAGGTTAGAGAGTTAACATCCCTATTAGGAGCGGCTGCTACCTCATTAAGAAGTGGTCGTGGCGTCGTAAGTGAGGATAGTGATTGGGGTGTTTCGTCCGCTGCTGCGATGGAATTATGGGAGAGTACAGATTTATTAATTGGTATTGGTTCTCGACTTGAGATGCAATACATGCGTTGGTTATCAATGATGGAGTATTATGATGAGCCGCCTGAAAATTTTCCTAAATTAATTAGGATAGACGTTGATCCAAAGGAAATGATTCGCCTAAAACCTCATGTTGCGGTTGTGGCTGATGCTAAAGAGGGTGTCAGTGCATTGATTGAGAAAGTTATAAAGCGTGGCTTCAAAATGGGCGATATTGATCGTGTGAAATCAGCAAAAATAAAAGCTCGAAATAATATTGAAGAAATACAACCACAACTGGCTTACTTGGATGTGATTCGAGATGTACTTCCCAGAGATGGAATTTTTGTTGAAGAATTATGTCAAGCTGGCTTTACTTCTTACTATGGGTTTCCTATCTACGAGCCAAGATCTTATGTTTCTTCAGGTTTTCAGGGGACATTGGGATTTGGTTTTCCAACAGCACTTGGCGTAAAAGTTGCTATGCCAGATCGTGCAGTAGTATCAATCATTGGGGATGGCGGGTTCTTATTTGCTATGTCAGAGATGGCTTCTGCTGTGCAGCATAACATTGGCCTGGTCACTATTGTCTTTAATAATAGTTCCTTTGGCAATGTTAGGCGAGATCAGCAAGAACGATTTAATTCTAATTTAATTGGTGCTGATTTAGTTAATCCAAATTTCCTAAAAATTAGCGAAGCTTTTGGAGTTGATGGTTACAGCATTTCTCAACCTATAGAATTAAAGCCAATCTTAATCAAAGCAATTGAGAATAATCGACCAGCTGTTATTGAAGTTAAGATTGAGAGAGGTACTGAAGTAAGCCCATGGAAATATATCCATAAGACAATTATTGCACCTAAATAGTTAATCTCCAATATTTTTAATTTCTAGGAATGAGAACCAGATTTTCACTTTATATTGATTGATGTTGAATACAGGTATCAGTTCATTGTAATGTTTAGCTAGGGTGAGGAGGGGTATGAAAGATAATATTACAAGACGAGATTTTTTAAATGGGGCGCAGATTGCTCTTGGCTCATCATTAGTCACGCCATGGCAAAGTGTCTTTGGTTCTAGTAACTCATCCTCTATATATGGCAATAACTACTATCCGCCTAAATTAACCGGATTAAGAGGGAGTCATGATGGCTCTTGGGAGGTTATGCATTCTCGTGTTTTTGGGAAAAAATGGCCTCAAACACAGTATGAAGAAAAGTATGATCTAGTTGTTGTAGGAGCCGGTATCAGTGGTTTATCCGCTGCCTATACCTACAAAAAAAATCACCCCAACGCAAAGATATTAATTCTTGATAATCATGATGATTTTGGCGGCCATGCAAAACGTAACGAGTTTAGTATTAATGGCGAAACGAGAATTGGTTATGGTGGAACTGAAACAATAGATACTCCGTCATCTTATAGCGATGAAGCGAAACAACTAATCTCTGAAATTGGTATAGACGTCAGTAAATTTTATGAAGCGTTCGATCAATCTTTGTATTCAACCATGGGACTGGGAAAAGGTATTGTTTTTGATAATAAATCTTTTGATGAGCAAAAATTAGTAATAGGTTATAACAAAATTCCTTGGAAAGAATTTGCTGATAAGACTCCTATGAGCGAGCAAGCAAGGCTGGATCTAATTAGAGTTTGGACGGATAAAAAAGATTATTTACCAGGGTTATCTGATGAAGAGAAATATAAATTACTTAAGAAGGTTAGTTATTATGATTTTCTGAAAGATTACGTAAAGGTTGATCAGCAAGTATTGGAGATATTTAGACGTTGGGGTATGAGTTTTTGGTGTGTGGGAATTGATGAAGTGCCATCAACTTCAATACAAAATTATGATGGTGGTTTACCAGGATTAGATTACACACTAAAAAGAAGTGGTTATAGGGGTGATGAGCCTTATATATTTCATTTTCCAGATGGTAATGCCTCCGTTGCTCGATTATTGGTAAGACAATTAAATCCAAATGCCGTGCCAGGTTCGACAATGGAAGATGTTGTATTAGCAAAAGTAAATTATGATTTATTAGATGGCGATGCTGATTCAAATACAAATATCAGACTCAATTCAACAGTTGTAAATGTTGTTCACAAAAATAACTCAAGTGTGATTGATTTAACTTATGTTCGTCAGCATGAGGCGCATACCATTAGAGCAGATAAATGTATTTTTGCTTGCTACAACAGTGCAATTCCATATATTTTTAATGAGTTACCTCAAAAGCAAATTGAAGGTCTTAAATATAATGTCAAGGTTCCTTTAACTTATACAAAAGTTATGATCCCAAATTGGAGAGCATTCGCTGATTTGGGGATGGACTTTGTCTATTACACTAATGATTTTTTTAAGCAAGTCGAACTCGATTATCCAGTTTCCTTGGGTCAGTATAAATTTAATAGTTCTCCTGATGATCCAATGATATTACATATGTGTCATTCACATCATTCAATTGATATTAAAGGGCCTGATCAATGGCGTGAAGGTAGGCGAAAACTTTTATCAACACCTTTTTCGGTATTTGAGGGGCATGTAAAAAATCAATTAGATCAGGCTTTGTCATCGGCTGGATTTGATGCTGATAGAGATATTAACGCGATTACTGTTAATCGTTGGCCTCATGGCTACTCTTATTCAAGTGATTTGATTTGGGAGCCAGATTGGCCGAACGAAGAGAGTAAACCGTGGGTAATAGGAAGGCAGCAATTTGGACGAACAGCAATTGCTAATTCAGATGCAGGGGCATCTGCTGATACTAATGCAGCTATAACTCATGGTATTCGTGCAGCCAAAGAAGTTTTATCTCTTTAGGCTTAATTACAGTTAAAATAAATAGTCTTTACATATAATCCTACTTTTAAATACAAGTGAAAAGTACATGTCTTTTACAAACAATCATCAAAATTTAATGCATGCAAAAGAAAGGTTTGAGAATGATCATAGTTTATTGAAAAAAATCTCAATGACTATGAACTTTCTTGGGTCCTCCTCATTTTCCAGTTCACCAATAATAAATATCGACCAAAGGGCAATAGTATTTGATTTAAGCAAAGGGGCAAATATACATAATGTTCCAATTAAAGGGCTTAAGATAGATGAATTCTCGAGATTAGTTGAAGATGCTATGTATTCTGAGAATACTGGATATGGATTTGGAAGATGGGCTGAGGTAAGAGAGATTTATGCTAATGAATTCTTTAACTCCACATTTGAAGGTTCCAATGAGAAACGAGATGTTCATTTGGGGGTAGATGTATTCTGTCAAAGTGGAGAAGATATCTTTACTCCACTTGATGGTCGAATACATATTAAATCGAACAATAAAAATGAACTAGATTATGGCCCCATGCTAATCCTTGAGCATTCTAATGATAATGATGAATTGTTTTATACTTTATATGGGCATTTGTCTCTTGCAAGTATTGCTAATATAGAAGAGGGGCAAAGTGTAGTGGCGGGACAGAAGATTGCAGAAGTTGGGGCCCCACCAGAGAATGGAAACTGGCCGCCGCATTTGCACTTTCAATTAATACTGGAGTTATTCTCATTGGGGTCTGATTTCCCCGGAGTAGCTTTATCAAGTGAGCAAGAGATGTGGCTAGCTCTCTCGCCATGCCCTATTATGTTTTTTTCTGATGCATATCAATCTATCAATAGTATTCATGTAAATGCACCATGAATTAAGGCCAAGGAGAGTTAGTTGAGTTCCCTGCATTATTTGGATTATATAGCTATGACGATATATTTTGTCGTAGTTTTATGGATTGGTCTCAGTGTAGCTCGATCAAAAAATCAAAAAAGTGAATATGATTCTTTTTTGGCTGCTGATCGAAGTATGAATTTAGTACAAACAACCAGTAGTGCGGCCGCAACAGACATTGGAGGTGGCTTTAGTATTGCAATGGGGGGACTGGGATTCACACTTGGCATCTCAGGCTCCTGGTATATAGCGGTATCAGGTTTAAGTATTGTTATGGTATCTTTTTTAATGGTCCCAAAAGTAAAACGATGGTCTGATCGAGTAAATGGATTAACTACTGGTGATTTATTTGCTGCCCGCTTTGATCGCAGGACTGGAACATTGGCAGCCATAGTCATTGGTATTGCTTGGTTTACTTTTGTTGGGGGGCAGATAATTGCGGGAGGAAAGTTACTTCAAGCTACACTCAATATGAATCTAACTTTCGCAGTCTTGTTATCGGGTGCAATTATTCTAGCCTATACCACAATGGGGGGTCTTAAAGCCGTTATATATACTGATGTCTTTCAAATGTTTGTTTTGATGATTGGCATAGTTTTTATCACTGTTCCTATCGGTTTGATTGAAGTAGGTGGATGGAGCGCCATGGTAGATATATTCAATTCATCTCCTGAAACAGCAAAGTTATTGGATTGGGGTAATGCGGGCTGGAAAACGATGCTGGGATGGTTTTTTGCTGTATTTCCAGTTTGGTTTATTTCTATCGCTGCAATGCAGAGAATTGTTGCCGCAAAAGACGTTAAGACAGCACAACGAGGTTTTTTTCTGGCAGGAATCCCTATTGAATGGCCGTTATTTGCTATTGGTAGCACTATGATTGGTTTATTTGCTAGAATTTTGATTCCTGATTTATCTGATCCTGAGTTGGCTGCACCAATGATAATAATGCATTTATTGCCTGCTGGAATTGCTGGAATTGTAATCGCTGCTTATATTGCTGCCATTATGTCATCTGCTGATTCGTGCTTAATGGGCCCTGTAGCCATATTTACTAATGATATATATAGGAAACATTTGCGCCCAGAAACTAGCGAGAAAGATCTGGTAAGAGTGGCTAGATATACAACAGTTATTCTAGGAGTATTTGCTATTTTAATTGCATATCTAATACCTGATGTTTTAAAACTCATAAATCTAGCCTATACATTTGGTTCTGCAGGTCTATTCTTTCCAATGCTAGGACTTTTATTTTGGAAAAGAACGACAGCTAAGGGCGCTTATTGGAGTATGTTGTTAGGAGGCTCATCGGCGGTTATATGGACTCTGGCAGGCAATCCTATGGGATTTGCCTCATCTTACTTAGGTTGGGTGGTAGGATTGCCAGTACTGATTGTTGTTTCATTAATGACAGAACACAGTATCGATGAAAATATTGATCTATTTGGTTAATTCACTTCGTCTAATTAAAAATAAAGTCAAAAGGTTAACAAACTAAGAATTATCTTTCCTTCTATTGACCTACAAGAAACCAGCCAATAGAGAGATAGATCATCACACTAATCAGTCCAACTAATAGCGCATAAGGCATTTGAGTCTTAATATGATCAATGTGATCTGAGGCTGCCCCAGTGGACGCAAGAATAGAGGTATCTGACAAAGGAGAGCAGTGATCTCCAAAAACACCACCACCCGCTACAGCCGCAATAGTTGCATAAACTACCGTATCCAATTCATTGGAAGAAAAGTTAAATGCTAGAGGAACAGCTATAGGAATCATAATGGCATAAGTTCCCCATGAAGTGCCAGTAGAGAAAGCTACAATACCTGTAATCAAAAAGGCCAGCATAGGCAGTACTTTGGGCGTCAACCATGATTCTGTGGCAGATACAATATAACCAGCCGTGTTTAACATAGCCGAGAGATCATTAAGTGAATAGGCCAAGGCTAAGATTACCACAGCTGGCATGATTCCTTTTATACCCATCATAGCGGTATTAATAATTTCTTTAAGAGGTACGCCTTGTATTCGCATGATTATTCCTGCCACAAATGATGACAATAAGAATGCCTCCATCGGTTTTGCAGAACCAGTAATAAAAAATGATCCGATGGCAAAACTAATGACGATGATTACTGGAAAAATGAAATTCCAGAATAAACTGGTTTTTATGTCTTTATAGGGTTTGATATTTGTTAGTTCAACTCCCATTAAGGGGTCAGCGCCATCACGAAGTACTTTGTTTTCATTGATTGCGCGGTGCTCT
>TARA_B110000444_G_scaffold12547_1_pt1 | contig 22235 bp, 14 predicted proteins | sample TARA_B110000444 | Tara Oceans TARA_B110000444 (sample SAMEA4398370) | marine metagenome | biome: Polar Biome; feature: [SRF] surface water layer (ENVO:00010504); material: water (ENVO:00002006), including particulate matter (ENVO:01000060) such as... | depth 5 m | reverse complement strand
GATGATGACTGTGACGACGGTGCTGATGAACCATCTTACGACAGTTCCGGTATGGAAACTTCGACGATGACGTGCTGGAGTGGCGATGTTATTGCACTTTCTTTAGCCAACGATGGTACCGTCGATTGCCCGGACGGAGATGATGAAATCCTCTACATGTATGCGGTTATTCTTGAAGAACAAAGCAGTTCTGGAGAAAACTGGTCCTGCATCATACCATTTGAATACCTCAATGATGGAGATGGAGATTGTCAAGGGTACGCCGATGAACCTGCGTATGATAATGGAGAAGAACTTACTTTCTTCGAGTGTGATGATGGAACCCAAATATATCTCTCTCAAGCAAATGATGGCCTGGCTGACTGCGCAAATGGAGAAGATGAGCCTACGTGGGAAGAAGTAGAATACTCTGAATTTGAATGCAATACTGGCGATTACATCTACCTCTCTAAAGTCAATGACGGAAGTCCAGATTGTCCGGCAGGCGATGACGAACCAACATATGACCCCATAACACAAGAAGAAACTTCAACTTACGAATGCTCTTATGATGGCAGTACAATTCCTCTTTCTCAGGTGAGTGATGGAACCTATGATTGCCCTTATGGAGAAGATGAACCGTATACAGAGGAGGAGGATACTTCTGAATATGAGTGCGCTGATGGTGCGTATACAGTTCCGACCTCCTACATAAATGATCGATATGAAGACTGTGATGATGGTTCCGATGAACCCGAGTATGACCTCGAGGAAATCAGTGTATTCACATGCAATGATGGAATGGAAATCCCATTGTCTTCGGTAAACGATGATTTCAGTGATTGCTCTGATGGAAGTGATGAGCCAAATAATTTCGAATGTCTCGATGGTTCATCTCTCTCATGGTACTGGGTAAATGATGGATATGAAGACTGTCAAGATGGTTCTGATGAATCCGATATTGATTATGTAGGAAACTATGTTTGTCAAGATGGAAATGAAATTCCAATGCAGAATCTTAGAGATGAGTATGCGGATTGTAATGACGGGTCGGATGAAATCTACTTCGATGATACTTTTGAAGAATGTGACTGGGATATCGACGATAATATGTGGGCATGCTCTGGAAGTCCAATGCCCGATGGTACATGGAGTTGGGTCATTGAGAGCGACGGTAGTTGGGCAATTACCTTAGAGCAATCTTACGATACATACTTGATCCTCATTACTCCGGAAATGACCATCAAATCGGTCACCAATTACTTCGAAGATGACGACAACTCAGATACGTATACTGCCGGTCTTGGTGGACATGTTATGTCCCTCAACATGGAACTTAGCGATGCTGCTCCTCCGTTTATGGTATATTTCGAAGGTATTCCAATTTCCTCAGGCGATGATACTTTCGAATGTGACGATGGGGCATTCATTGCCTTCTCATCCATTAACGACGGAAATGAAGATTGCTCTGAAGGTGAAGATGAGCCTCAATACGAACAAAATGAAATTTCCGAGTGGAAATGCGTCACAGGTGAAGATGATGAATGGCTTTGGCTCTCTCAGGTATCTGATGGCACTCAGAATTGTCTCGATAATTCTGACGAGGACTTAACGGCACTCTTTGAGTGTAATGACGGTTCAACAATTACCATCGAGATGGTAAGCGATGGAACGAACGATTGTGCAAATGCGGAGGATGAGCCTACGTATGAACAAGGAGATCAAGAGGTTTCTGAGTTTGATTGTTATGATGGTGAAGAGATTATTCGACTTTCTTGGGTGAATGACGGATATGCTGATTGTGAAGACGGCTCAGATGAAAATCTTGGTGAAGGACATGGACATGGCATGTATGGAGTATCAACTCTCGGTTTTTCTTCAGAAATGGAAATCATTGAATGGAACGGTGGCTCTCTCACCGACTCAACGAGTGCTGACGGAATGGACCTCGTTCTTTCAATGTGTGATTCCTTTTCCCACCAGTTCACCGACGAATACATGCTTGTTTCCGAATGTGGTGCTGATGTTCAGCGATGGTCTCTTGCAGATATTTTTGCAGGGCAAGTTACTGGAATTGAATTTTATGATACTGATGAAAGTGGAACACTCACCGATGGTGACATGTTTGAAATTACTGAAGATCTTGACAATAACCTCGAATGGAATGCTGTTCGCCTAGCGAAAGGTTCTGCCTACGCAGATGAGAATCCTGAAGTTGTTCTTCCTGGTTTCACAGCTGCTCTTGGCATTATCTCAATGCTTGGTGCTGCTCTTCTTGTCCGCAAGAACGAGTGATTTGAAACAAGCAGTCGTATCAACTTTAGGACACGAGAGGGTTGGAAACGTATGGCTTTGAGTCTGTACGTTGAGCCTTAAGGTTGTGAAGAAGAATCGCAGCGCTTGCAGAGAAGATTTGAACAAGAGCGAAAAACGCTTGCCAGGTTAACATGAAGATTAGTCTTGGATAAGTAGGAGAATATGCATAGAGGCAAAGACATCCCAAAACAAGGAGAGATTGTGCGAGAATAAATGGCATTAGCGGAATCTCTTGTTCTTGTATGAACATCATCATGACGCACGACGCAATCAAGAGAGGACTTGCAATCATCAAGATCATCCATCCGGTTGAAGGGCTGTTACCAGCTGCGAAATAGCCTCCTTGAACTGCTACTGCGCCCGGGTCTAATTCTCTTGGGTGTGGACAAATCCCTTCAAAACAGGTTTGAATTCCATTAACTTGACCATAAAGAGTCCACCAGAGCAACCACATCAACCAAGGTAACATGGCATAGAACAACCAAAGCCACTGTTGCGATGATTGCCTTCGTTCAAGTCCAGTCCATTTTTTCAAGGCAGAAACAATTGTTGGGGTGGATGCTAACAAGACGGTAATACAACAAGCAGCCCATGGCCCCCATGAGACCAAAGTATGCAATGCAACTGCATGGATGGTGTGCATCTTCGAATATTCTCGATTCTCACCGAAAAATGAGTGATGTATAGCAAGCCCATACCCAGCGAGAACAAGGATGAGCATCAATCGCTCAAGAGGGTCATAACCGATTTCACGAACGATTACGCCAAGTACGAGTGCTATCCCAAAAAATGTGGTCGCTCGATGCTCATCTTTGGGTAATACGGTGTTTTTCACTACGAGGAGCATCCAAATGATGAGAAGGCCCGTTAGCAAAAAACCACCTATGCTGACGGCACTCAAATTAATCAGATCTAACATGTAATGCCTTCCAAACAAACGACGATGGACCAGAACGATAGCCGATAATGTCAGAGCAAACACTGACAGAAGAGGTATCATAGATTCCTTTGTGCGTTCTGTATCTTTCTCAAGAAGAATTCCTCCAAGGATGTAATACCAAGGTATGAGGAAAAACCAAAGACGCAGTCCTCCGATACTGATGAGGACAACTGCAAACAGAATGAAAAGGTAATTTCGCTCTTTCTCATCACTTCTCCAATGTCCCGAGAATGCAAGAACAGAGACGGCAAGCAAGGCGAACATAGCGCTTTGCACCATAGCTTGCGTGAGCGTTCCTTGGAATACTACTAACGCAAGGAGAGTCAAACCTACGAGGCTCCAAAAACTGGGTTCAAACTTTTTCCATTTAATCGACGTGTTTGGAGCACGACCAAGCGCTGAGCTTACCAACCAAACCGCACCAAGTGCGCCGAGTCCACGCGGAATCATAGCAGAGTAAGCAAGGTTTGCTTGAAAATACATCAATACAAAGCCAAACAAACCAATACCGCCAAGCTTGATTAATTCGTCTCTTTGAGTCATTTTATTGGCTCCAAACGCATAAGCAACTCCGGCGAGGAGAATGAGTAAAGTGAGAATGGATACAATCACATCCAATGTCCTCACTTGAATCGGTTCAGTTTCGATTGATTCCCAATCAACAACCGTTTCTGACAACATGTCTTTGTCTTGAGGATAATAAAACACGTGTCTGTTATATCCAGCCTTCCAATTCCATTGCTCCAACGTTGAAATTTCAGAGGATGTGTGGTCCAACATCGCAAGAGGAATCCTTCCTTGCAGTTGGTTAGGGAAATCGAGAAGCAGTGTGGAGACCATGAATGCGGCGATATCTGGCTGTTTGATGTCAGACCATACTCCAGTATTCACATGCGGTCCAGAAATAATAGCAGCGACTTCTTGAGTGACTTTTTCAGCAGAACCGTGGGTTCCTGCATCGGTCATGCCGTGATCGGCAGTTATGACAACAGTCCAATCAGGCGGCACTGTTCGTAAGAGTCGGTCCACTGTCAGGTCAATGGAGAGGAGTTTCTGCCTGTATTCATCGGTTTGAATCCCCCAATGATGGCCGACTTTATCCGGTCCAGAAAAGTGTGCAGCAATGACGTTATGTTCTCCGTTTTGAAGCCATTGTGCGGCTACAGTTTCTGTTTCTTCATCGCCTTGATAGTAGTCGCTATGGCCTTTGAAAGTATCAACAAAACTGATATTTGGCATACCTTGGTAGATATTCCCCATCACATAGCTTCCAACCATGCCTACAGAATACCTCTCATCTTGGGATGCGAGAGTCCATGGATCATTGCCACCTGGGTGGCCAAGATTGAAGTTGTTTAATCCATCAATCGGCCTGTTTGGAACTCCAGTCATCAATTCACTGATGCATGTCGCAGACAGCGTAAGTGGGCCTGTTTGGATGTTTAATACAGCAGCCGTTTGTTTGTGACTGTTCAGGTTCGGCATGGATTTTTCATCCAGCATCAATTCTCTTCCAACACCATCCAAAATGATGAGCAGAAATCCTTCGTTTTGACTGATTATGCTCACCGCATCGACTTCTCCAGGTGGAGTGTCTGTGTCCAGCAAGACATAAGGAGCGGTAATGAACGCTGGAATGAGCATTAAAGCGAGTAGAAAATACAACCACCGTGTTGGAGGTGAACTGTACAGTTCAGCGCTTTGCGTTGATTCCATGTAGGGTCCTCAAAGTGACTCTTCGGTTGCAGCAGGGACTTAGTCGTAACCTGGACAGGTGCCCCCCCTAGCGGGGGGGCGTCCAGTATCAACAAAGCACAATGCTTCAATCGAGGTATATTATCGGTTTCAACTGTAGGTTCCAATGTCATCAGAGGTGATGCCATAGTGAGCCCAGACATGCTCGAGGTGAGCAGTAACGTCGTAGGAGGTTCCAAGTTGAGTAGCGTCTTGAAGGTTCAAGATCTCGTTGATTTTGTCTGCACCGTAGTGTCCATCAAAGGTTTCGTTTGCTGCGTCACAAGCGGATGCATCAGAGTTTCCGACATAAGTTACGTTTCCGTCAGTGTGGATACATGCATTGGTGTGAGCAGCCGAGTATGCTTCGATTGCCTTCCAGAATGCATATCCTTCAACTTGATACTTCTCGCCGGACTCGTTGCTGTCCATCTTCGAAGTGTACTTGAGAACTGCTTGGGAGTATGTAATGACGAGGTTCTTGACAACGGTGTCTGCTGCTGCAGTGTATCCAGCAGAGTCTCCTGCTTGGAGTGCTGCAAGTCCGTCAACCATTGCGGTTTGAGAAGCAGTGAGAGCGTTTGAGACGCCATTGGTTTCTGTGCCAAAGTCAGCAGCGCGCTTTTCCATTACCTTAGCAGGAGAGCAGCCGTAGTCTTCATCAGGTCCGTGGAAGAATGCCCATCCTTCGTCCCAGTTGTGTGGAGCGCCGGAGTCGTTGTCGACGTTTCCAGCATCTGCCTTTGCAATTGCTGAGTTCAACTCGTGAATAGTGTAAGCAACCATTCCCATGTTAACGGTCAACTTTGCAATACCTTGGTATCGAACGGTGTCAGAAACACCAGCGAAGTCGCCTGTGCCGTCCATTGCAGCCATGATGTGGTCATCGACTGAACCGGATGCGTCGTAGTATGCATCGTAGCCGTGGTTCTTACCATCAGCAGACGCAAAGCCAGCGAGTGTGCGGTAAGAGCCATCGCTTTTTTCTGCATTCTTGCCGTTCATGTAGATGTCCTTTGCAGTTGCGAAGTCGTAGCCGCCATCAGAGCTAGCTGCGGTCTTCATGTCGCAAAGGTCCTTCATGAGAGAGCGGTGGTTGTCAACATTTGATGCATAGGTGTAGCCACCATCTTCAGCATCCATTGCAACGACCGAATCTGCTGCGTCCGTCGTTTCGTCTTCTTCTGATGCCAAGCAGCCTGCTAATCCAGAAACTGCCATCAATGCAATCAATACTAATCCTTTCAATTTTGTGTGGTTCATAATAATGTCCTCGTTTAGGGGGCCCTAAAACCGCCTTATAAATGTTCTTAGGGCACCCTAAAAATTAGAGCGTTATGTTATCGCCTTTGTACGGTCCAAACAGATGAGAATGAATCGTAGTCGAACCAATAACCGGATAAGACCTTCACAGAAGCATTCTGACAGTCCGACCGAGGTGAAGCCGATGACTATGGCTCAGCAACAGCCTTCATCACGCATGGGGGCGCTGATGAAAGTAACCTTATCGACATTGGCAGTATTCTGGAGTTGCTCAATAACCGAACGATAGTGAGATGCCTTTCCAATGCCTTGGATCACATCGACACACGAATGGCTATGTTTGAGACAGCTGTGGTTGTATGAAGTAATCTCAAGTTCACCGGAGTGACGTAAATCGATAAGTTTATGCTCATTTCCGTGTTGATAGTAGATGACTAAGTGACCTTCAACGACTGTATCATCATCCATATCTGCTAACTCTCCTCTCTGTTGTATTTCAGCAAAAAGTAAAGCAGCATCTCGAATGAAGCGACTTCGGTTTTGATATCCTGATTTTTTGATTAAGTCTTCAAAGTCCTCGGCAAATTTTTTATCAGCACTAAACGAAATGATTTGGCTCATGTTGTAACGGAGGAGAGAGTCACTAATAATAACTGCCTAGGTGGTAATTATTAGTGTTAATTAAATAGTTAATAGAAAACGGCACGCCATGAACAACAACCGTATGAGAGTCGTTTTCGTAAGCCTGATTATGATTTTTTCAAGCCTTGCTGGATGTATTGGCGATGAAGAATTGGAAGCTATTGAAGAGGCCACTGACCTCTTGAATGATGCAACAAACTCCACAATGGATGGCAACAATACCACAACCATTGGGATGTTGGGATCCGTAATGGTTTCAACATACCACGTCGGAGAACTCGTCAAAGCAATCGCTGGCGAACATGTCGACATGGAATACATGAGTCTTGACAACATCCCCGTCCACGATTACGAACCATCTGCATCGGATCTCATCCGACTTCAGAACTCTGACGTTTTCTTCTACCACGGACTAGGACTCGAACCCTGGGTCGATGCAACGCTTGACTCCTTGGGTAACGATGCTCCAACAGCCGTTCAAGTTCACACCATGCCTAGTGGGGAAGAGACCCTCGATTATGAATCGTTACTCGTCTCTGATTTGTGCAAAACTCTCTCAGAAGGGCCATACGAAACCGTTGAACTTGTTGATGAAGAAGAGCACGCTGATGATGTTAAAATCCTAGCTGAATACATGGCGCATAACATCACATTCCCTCACGAAGAGCATGACGACCATGCTGATGAAGAAGGCGACCATGATGACCACGCTGAGGAAGAAGACGGGCATGACGGCCATGCTGATGAAGAAGGCAACCATTCAGAAGAAGGTCACGAAGACCACGACGCTCATGATGATGGCCACGAAGGCCATGCCCACCTTGTTGCTGAACAAACTCTTTCCAACCCTGCAGGATGTCCTGCTGACACAATGATTTCCATATTCCACCTCGAAGAAGGGGAATACATCATTGAATTCGATGCAGAACATGCAGATGATTTCACAATGGCAGTTCTCAAGATGCTTGGCGGTCACGCACACCACGACCATGGTGACCACGGTGACGAACACGGAGATGAACATGATGACCATGATGGTCATGGTGACGAACACTTCGTTTGCCACGATATGACAACTCACGAAAACACCAACCACACCACTGAGGAAGAATGTGTAGCCGCAGGCCACATGTGGATGAAAGAAGACGGTCACGACGACCATGAAGGCGACTACTGCCACGATACAACAACTCACGAAAACACCAACCATACCACTGAGGAAGAATGTGTTGCCGCAGGCCACACGTGGATGGAAGAAGCCGATCACGATGACCATGATGGCCACGACGACCATGATGGCCACGACGACCATGACGACCACGATGGCCATGACGACCACGATGGCCATGACGACCCGTGCGCCGACCACTATGACCACGACGACCATGATGACCACGGAGATCACATGACTGCAGAAGAAGCGCTTGAAGAAGCCGATTCAAACAACGACAGTCTCCTTTCTTGGGATGAATTCTGGGATTCCTGGAACGACGATGGGCACGATGACCATGACGACCATGATGAAGAACATCACGGCGTCTTCGTATTATTCCCTGACAACTGCATGCTCATGTATGCTGCTGAAGACGATATGCTGCCTGAAAACGCAACTGGATGGAACCTCACAACATCTGCAATGATGGGAGATGACACACTCGAGCTCAATTACTCCGTTCATGAAACATACGGCACTAGTGTCAGTGGAATCAACGGATTTATGGCTCCAGAAGATTATTCCTGGTATTGGCAACTTATGCTCTGGAACGGCACAGAAAACAACACTGGCTGGGAAGTCAGCAATGTTGGTATTGACTCTGTAATGATTCCTGAAATGACAGAACACGTCGCTTGGATGCCAAATTCCTCGGACATGTCATATTTGCCAGACCTCAGTATGATGCATGATGACCATGATGACCATGATGGCCATGATGACTTCGAAAGAACATTCCACTGCAGTTCTACCGTTGGTGGCACTCCAGACACAGAAATTCCGTTCTCTCAAGTGAACGATGGCACTGAAGACTGTGGCGATGGTTCCGATGAGCCTCAAGACTTTGACGGTGATGGTAGTGTTGACAACTGGTTCGACTGCATGGATGGTTCAAATGTGTCCATGGAATTCGTTAACGACGGATATGATGACTGCCCTGATGGTGATGATGAATCTCACGATGATGACCACAGTGACAATGAAGGAGCGCCAACGCCTCAAGAATTTATCAATATGACTGATACTGACGGAAATGGAACAATGAGCTTTGATGAATTCATTGCATTCATGAATTCACCTGATCCTGACGGTGAACATGAAGATGATGATGAGTCATTGCCACAATCTATGGTTGACGAACTCAGAGTAATATTCGATAACAACGATGCAGATCAGTCCGGAGAGTTAGATCTCGATGAACTCGACCAATTTATCATTGACACGGATGAGTACTTTATGTCAATGGATGGCGGTGATGGCGAACCGACTCAAGAGGAACTCCAGTTCCTCTTCAACGCATCCGATGCAGACGGCGACCAATTGTTGAACGTTACCGAACTTGGTGCATTCATGGAAATGCTCGAAGACCTCATGGAAGATGACCACCATGATGATCACGACGACCATGATGATCACGACGACAATGACGACCATGACGACCACGGCGACGATAACCACGCTGACGAAGAAGATCACCATCCTGTCGGCTATGTGACCCTTCACGTTAATGCTGAAGGCGACTATGGTTTCGCTCTACCTATGGATGTTGAATTCCACATCATGATGGCCGAAGGCGGCCATGACGACCATGCTGGCCATGATGATCACGACGACCATGATGACCATGCTGGAGAAGAAGGCGACCATGCTGAAGAAGAAGGCGACCATGATGACCACGCTGATGAAGAAGGTAACCATACTGATGAAGAAGGTGACCATGATGACCACGCTGATGAAGAAGGTAACCATACTGATGAAGAAGGTGACCATGATGACCACGCTGACGAAGAAGGAGCTCTCGATTATGACCCTCACAGCTGGCTTAGCCCACTTGCTTTCAAGGCACAAGTGAATGTTGTTCTCGACGGACTAACCACTGCTTTCCCTGCTGGAGAAGCAGTCTTCAAGGTAAACGCTGAGGCATATGCTGCTCAATTAACAGCTCTTGACGTTGCATTTGACGCTGCCTTCGGAGAAGGCGGCCAATGCATGGCTGGAGGTCAACAAAAGACTGTGGCTTCAAACCACAACGCTTACTCCTACATCACAGTTGAATACGGAATCCAATTCATGACCGTTCACGGACTTGACCCAGAAGGAGAACCATCTCCTGAAGATGTCGCTAAGGTTGTTAACTTCATCAAGGAAGAAGGAATCACTGTTCTGTTTGTTGAAGAATACACCGACCAATCTTCAGTGCAAAGCATTGTTGATGAAACAGGTGTGTCGATTCAAATCCTTTACACCATGGAAATGGCACCAAGCGATTCTGATGACAATTACATGACAATGATGACCAAGAACCTTGCAAACCTCGTAGCCGGTATCGGATGCTGATTGCAAGAACTTGATTTCGCAAACATAACCATGAACTGAAGAGAAGGTGAAAGACGTGCACCTTGTAGATACACTTCCAATCATCGTTGTTTCAACGGTGTTCGTTGCCTTTTTTGGCTACTTACTGGTTGAATCTTTCTGGGCTAGATACTCCAGTCAAGACGATTTTTCGTGATATCAATCTCAGATTCACTTTTGCGAATTGACATCAATGACATATCAACATGGTAGTGCTTAATATGCAACCTCCAGCCGATAACAAAGTGATGGAGGAAGCGGCTGCAATCCTAAAAATAAAGGATTTGACCGTAAGCCGTTCCGGAAAAGTGGTTATCCACGACATCAATCTAAGCGTACGTAAAGGCGAATTTATCGGTTTAGTTGGACCCAATGGTAGCGGTAAGTCAACGCTTCTTCTGTCCATTCTTGGCGTTTTGAGAGCCCAGCAAGGCTCTATTCAGATATATGGTCAAAAACCAATGTCAAGAAGCATTCTGGGTAAAATTGGCTGGGTCTCTCAAGCTGCAGCTGTCATGCCGAAGAACGTGAGAATTACAGTTCGAGAACTCGTCCAACTAGGTACCTTAAACTCGAGGAATATGTTTTGGCGAAGAAAGGGAATCCATCGTGAAAAAGTGGACCAGGCAATGAAAATGGTTGGATTAGAAGGGGTTGCAGACAATGACATAGCGCGACTTTCAGGAGGGCAGCGTCAGCGTGCTGTTATTGGTCGTGCTCTTGCATCCGATGCACAATTTATCTTGTTGGATGAACCTCTCGTGGGTATTGACCGAGAATCTCGAAACTCGTTACTCAAGTTATTAGACAAGCTCTGCCATGATGAAAATAAAACTATCCTGATGGTCTCACACGATCTCGCTGCGATTCGTCAAACCGCTCACCGTATGATTTATCTTGAAGAATCTATACGGTTTGACGGGCTAACTGAAGACTTCCCTGACCTTACAACCCTTGCTGGATTACGCGGCATTGAACCAGTGCATGGTCATAGCCATGACAAAAATATTCCGAAATCAATTGTTCTTGGGACTGAGAAGAATGAACATTCCGATAAGGAGGAAGAATAATGGGAATAGGAATGACGATTTTAGAACTCGTTGCTCCAGTACTCGAGTTTATCGCACCAATGGTTCCTGGAGAGATTTTTCCATATTTCTTTACTATGGAAATGTTTCAACGTGCTCTTTTGGCAGCGATCATGGTCACGATGGTTGCTGGTGTACTTGGCTCCTTTTTGCTGATTCGAAACCTCGCCCTTATCGGGGACGGTTTGGCTCACGTATCCTTTGGTGGGGTAGCTGTTGGTGTGGTATTGGGGGCCACTTCCCCCCTCTGGTATGCACTGGTATTCAGCGTAATTTCTGCAGTTATTATTCACGAAATGCAAACCAGAGAATTACTAACTGGTGATGCCTCAATCGCTATTTTCTTAACTGGAATGCTCGCTTTAGGTCTCGTTGTTCTTCGAGTATTTGGTGGAGGAATAACGAGCGATATCGAGGGATATCTGTTCGGAAGTTTACTTCTCATTGACGAGAAGAGTCTTGACATGATTGCTAGCATCAGTATATTCTCACTTCTTTCCCTCTTAATGCTCTATTCTGGATTACTTTCGACGACCATTGATCCACTTGCTGCTCGTGTTCAGGGACTTCCAGTTCGAGCAATTGGACTCGTGTTTAGCATCATCACTGCTGCTGTAGTTGTGAGTATGGTTCAAGTTATTGGGGCTTTACTCGTAACCGCGTTACTGGTCACTCCAGCTGCAACCGCCCAACTGGTAGGGCGTAGTTTCCGTTCCTGTTTAATTTGGACTCAAGTTTTTGGAATGTCTGCTATTTTCATTGGGCTGTATCTCTCAGCAGAGCACGACTCGGGTAGTGGAGCAATGATTGCTTTAGTTGCGGCTTCGATATTTGCAACAGTGGCAATCTTAAAAACTGTAATTCTGGGTTTGATTAAGCCAAATCAAAACCTCTAACCCCTCTGTAAAGTATTCATTCCTTCTATCGTAAGGAGTAAGAGCAGTTAGATTCAATGTAGAATTGAAAGGAAATCATATCCCATCGATGACTGGAGGGGTTATGATGGAGGGGCGCCACGGCGTTGTATGTCCCGCCCTGTTGCACTGGTTACTGGAGGCGGCAGAGGTATCGGTGCAGCAGTATCGAAGCGTCTTGCCAAGGATGGCTATGATGTACTGTTAACCTACAATACCTCTTCCAAACCTGCAGAGATGGTCGTCGAAGAAATCCGTTCCTCTGGAGATGACGCACTTGCTGTCAAGGTCGATTGCTCAGATACGGGGGAAGTCGGCTTACTTGGAATTCATCCATGGATGGCTCGAGGAATTGATGTATTGGTCCTTAACCACGGGTCTTATGAACGGATTTCGGCTGATGAGATGACAATAGAAACATTACGTAAAACAATGCTAACAAATTTTGAAGGCGCTGTTTCAGTATGGAAAGCGGTTCAGCCTCACCTTACTGCTCATGCCAGAATGGTTGTCGTTGGCTCACAACTTGGCACAAAAGGATCGCCACATGGCGCTGACTACTCAGCTTCCAAAGCAGCACTCTCAACCTGGGCTCGCTCACTGGCACAAGCAGTTGGACCGGAAGGAAAGCGAGTGAATGTGCTGGCTCCGGGATTTGTCGATACAGCTATCCTCGCAGGTGATTCAAAAGAGAAGCGAAGTCAACGTGAACAACAGGTTCCACTCAGGCGTGTCGGTACACCTGAAGATATGGCAGGAACAATCTCCTTTTTGGTCGGCCAAGATTCAAAATACATCACCGGTGCAATACTCCATGTCAACGGCGGACTCTACCTGCCTTAAGTGAAGAATTGAAAACCCGTCGACGTAATGAGAAAAAACGACGGAGGTGAGAGCATGGTAAAACAATGGGACGATAATGGCGAATTTGAACAGATGGCAGACCTCGATGTCGGTCAAGGAGATTTGACAGAAAGAGACCCCTTTGACCTCTCAAAAGCGCTCGGAGGTGCTGCACTAGAGCACTTACACCCTGATGTGAAACGCCTTCGGCTTCATTCAGATTTCGAACCTGCTGGAGACCAGCCTAAAGCAATTGAAAAATTGATTTCCCAATTGGAAAATGGGCAGGAGAGAGCAGTGCTCCTTGGTGTCACTGGAAGCGGAAAAACATATGCGATGGCGCAAGTCATTCAACACCTCAACATTCCCACTCTAATTATCAGCCATAACAAAACGTTAGCGCGACAACTGCATCAAGAAATGTCTGGATATTTCCCCGAAAATGCTGTCGATTATTTCGTATCTCACTATGACTATTATCAACCTGAAGCGTATTTGGCAAAACGTGACCTTTACATCGATAAAGAATTGTCAATCAATGAACGGATTGAGCAAGAGCGGTTCGCTACAGTTGCCTCTTTAGTGACTCGTCCTGACTGTGTCATCGTTTCTTCTGTTTCGTGTATTTACGGATTGAACCCCCCTGAAACATTCCTTGAATACCACGTCCGTGTCCATGTTGGCCAAAACATCGAAACCAGTGATTTGCTGAAAGAACTCATTGTACTGCAGTATAAGCGTACAACAACGGATTTGTCCCGAGGTGAATGCCGATTGCGTGGCGAGGTTCTTGACGTATGGATGCCGAGTCGCGACGATCCCTTGCGCATCCAATTTGATTTCGATGGCGTCACGAAAGTGCAGGTTTGTGACCCAGTTACATGGGAAGTTCTCGATACATTGGATGAGGCTTGGATTCATCCGAAAGAATTCTTCATGACCAGTCCCGAGCGATATGAATCAGCTTTAGTTTCGATTGAAGATGAACTGGATGACCGTATTGCACACTATTCAAGCCTCGGCCATGAATTGGAACGCCATAGAATTGAACAAAGAACTCGTTATGATTTGGAGATGATTCGAGAGATTGGGCATTGCAGGTCTATGGAAAACTATTCACTTCACTTCGATGGACGTGAACGCGGAGAACGTCCGTATTGTCTACTCGATTTCTTTGCAGCATGCGCAAAACAATTTCATGGAAGCCCAGACAAATTTCTTGTCATCATGGATGAATCGCACGTGACGCTCCCGCAAGTTGGTGGAATGTACTACGGTGACCGTTCGAGAAAGGAGAGTCTTGTTGAGCACGGCTTCAGACTTCCGACTGCTAAGGACAACCGTCCGCTGAAGATTCCAGAGTTTCAAAACCTCATACCGCAGATGGTCTATGTTTCGGCAACCCCTGGTGAGCGTGAATTACGTCATCTGTGTGAAATTACTAATCAACCCCTTCCAAACGGCCTCCTGCATGCAAAATCCGAAGGTGGGGCTGGCCAAGCAGATATCGACAAGAAACATCCTGACAGTGAAAGTTTGTATCACATGGTTCAGGGAATTGAAGGCATTGCTAAAATGGAGATTCGTCCAACTGGCTTATTGGACCCTGAAATAGAAGTTCGGCCCACAAGTGGTCAAATTGCAGATTTATTGTCAGAGATAAACGCTCGAATAAAAAATGGTGAACGGACATTAGTCACTGTATTGACAATCAAATTCGCCGAAGAAGTCGCTGAATACCTCAATAAAATGGGTGTTAAAGCACACCACTTGCATTCCGAAATCGATACGATCGAGCGAACCGAGATCATTAATGCGTTGCGCATAGGTCACATCGATGTCATTGTTGGAATTAATTTATTGCGAGAAGGTCTCGACTTACCAGAAGTAAGTTTAGTCGCTATTTTTGATGCAGACCGGCAAGGGTTCCTTCGTAATGAACGGAGTTTATTGCAGACGATAGGCCGAGCTGCTCGAAATATCAATGGCCACGTGTTGCTGTATGGTGATAGCATTTCTCCAGCAATGCGTGCAGCAATTCAGCAAACGCTCGAACGGCGTGAACGGCAACAAGCTTACAATGATGCAAATAATATCACTCCAAAGACCATCAAAAAGGCCTTGCCTAAGATGAATTCAGATATTGACGATCTCATTTCAGGAACCTCGACATCGAAGGATGGTACACGGCGTCTTGTCGCTAAGAAAGGTGGCCGAAAGGATGGAGATTGGGCCAAGAATTTGAACATTGGAGCAGGTTCATGGGCCGCAGGTGCAGGTCAAGATGGAAGTCGTGGCGAAGGTGATTCTTCAATTGGAAAATCAAATATTGAATTGAATTATGAGGGACCTGACGATGTTCTTTCGGGGCTCGAACCTTCTCAGATTCAAGACTTGCTTGTAGAATTGAAATCAGCAATGAAAGAGGCTGCTAAAAATCTCGACTTTGAAGAAGCTGCACGGCTTCGAGATCGAGTTTTTGAATTAGAACAGCGACTGTAATCAAAACACACCCTACGGGTGTGGAAAATGTGTGGGCAGGTTCTTGAAGGAAGGACAGATGGATGAACCATGGCGATTCACCCAGAAGACTTCGATGTGCCAGTCGTCGACTATCGGTTTTCTGACATCTCCTCCCCACAGTCCTTGCTGGACCAAATGGCCAGTGCTGGAGGTTTTACTGCAACGAAACTAGCAACTGCTCGAGATATCCTGCTCGATATGAAAAAGCAGTCTGACGCTTTAGGTGGTGACATTTCGAAAATTTGTAATTGGCTTTCATTCCCTGCTTGCCTGTGTGCAACTGGGACGCGAGGATTCTTTGTTGAAGCGCTCAGACAAAAGATGTTCAATGTTGTTTCGACAACCTGTGGAATGCTGGACCACGACATTGCTCGTTCTCACAAACACTACTATCACGGGGCGTTTGAACTCGATGATATTGAACTGGGAGAGCATTCACTTATGCGTCTTGGAAACGTGATAGTTCCGAACTCGTCATACGGCGAAATCATCGAAGATGTGCTCACTCCAGTATTGGAAGAGATGTATCAAGACCGACTCAAAGAAACAGGTAAAACAGGAGCTGATGCTTGGCTTGGCTTTGGTTCAATCCATCTCGTATGGGAACTTGGTAAGCGAATCGGAACGCCAGACTCCCTCATATATTGGGCATACAAGCATCAAATCCCAGTGGTGATCCCCGGAATCACCGATGGCTCGATAGGAGCGCAACTCTTCATGTTGAGACAAAAGCATCGTGACTTCCACATCGATACTCTTGCCGATGAGCAAGTGATGAGTGATTTGACATGGGATGTTGAAGTTTCAAACGCCTTGATGGTTGGTGGAGGAATTTCTAAACACCACGTCATTTGGTGGAACCAATATCGAGGTGGTCTTGATGCTGCTGTGTATATCACAACTGCTCCTGAACATGATGGAAGCCTTTCTGGCGCAAGACTACGTGAAGCAATTTCATGGGGTAAAATGCGACCCGAGGCTCCAAACATTTGCGTTGAAGGTGATGCGAGCGTTTTGCTCCCTCTACTCGGTGCAGATCTTTTTCAAAGAGGTGAACAAAAATGAACAATAAAAAAATGGCCATGCTCATAACCCTGTTAATGACAATTATGCCCCTTGCTGGATGCTTTGGTAGCGATGAAGTAATGTCAAATGATGAAACGACTGGTGGTTTCTTTGATTTTGAACAAGGCTCAAACAGTGGCACATGGTATCATTACCCTGGTGGCGTCAATGCCATGAACAACACTTCAGCACTCGGAGGCGCAAACATTCCGTTTTACAGTCAAGGAACATACTATGCAACAGGATATTCTACCTTTGAACCAACAATGGGAATTACCTCAACCGATAACATTTACTTCACAAGTTATGGAAATGGAAATGGTGGCTCAACCGCAATTATTCAATGCACAAACATGATTGAAATGACAAGCTTGTCTGATTTCAGTTGTCAAGACATCTACGGTGCCTTCCCACCGGTCATCAATTCAAATGACCCATACGTCTACGTTGACCCATGGACTGACCGCATTATGAAGTTCGACATGCATGCTTTAGGCGGAATGACAGTTGAATGGACCGACGATGAGGGAGCGTCTTGGGTCGGCCCTTCGGTTGCCACAGGATATTCTGTTCAAGATCACCAAACCATTGCGTCCTCGCCTTATGGAGGGATTCTTCATGAGACATTGTGGGTATTCTGTATTAACGGCAATTACCCATCGCCACTTTGCTCTGCAAGTCAAGATGGGGGTCTAACATGGGGGCCTGAACTTCCTGGCGCCCCAGTAGATTGCCAGAGTGGAGGGCTTTCAGCTCACCTTATCGGCGCTGACAATGGCAATTTCTACCGTGGCCAAATTGGCTGCGATGGAACTGGCTACTCGATGTATAAGACTGAAAATGGAGCACTAACGTGGACCGAGCATGTCTTGCCTACCGAAGAGTCTGGAACTGCAGATACGTGGAATGCCGAGGAAGCACAAGTCGATACGGATACGGAAAGCAACGTCTACGCAATGTGGATGGGTATCGATAACATGCCTTATTTCTCATACTCTGTCGACGATGCAAATACCTGGTCTGATGCCATTATGGTTGGGCCAAGTCATTTGGAAGGAACAGGATTCCCCGTTGTAATAGCAGGCGATCCTGGGCGAGTTGCATTTGGATACATCGGAACTGAGGGTGATGGAGTCTGGCATGGATACATCTCGGTTATCACGGATGCTTTCAACGAAACTCCCCTAATCACAACCGTCCAAGTCAATGCACCAGACGACCCTCTTGACAATGCTAGCCCTACCTGTGGATATGAGCGGTGTGGCGGCTTTGGTGATTTCATTGATATGCAAATCGATGCGTTTGGGCGACCATGGCTTTCGTTGTCTCATAATCCAAGTGGAGATACTGGCATAATGGGTACTTTCATCGAAGGCCCTACGCTTTTGGGTAATGTAACATCGTTGTCAGTCTTACCTGAAGGTGGGTCTCAAACTCTTTGAGACTCATTGAACATAGTCGACAAGCGCGTGCATTAGTGCAGTACGAATCGGAACCAGTGGACGCCATCCATCACCATCAATTCGGTGTAAGACATCATGTAATGGAGAAAGCTCTGGCCTTTGCTGAGCATTTTCTTCAACACTCATCGGAGTTGATGGGCTCACCCGCAACGACTCAACTTCAATTGTTGGCGACGGGGCTGCAGTAAGGTGCTCGATACTAAATTCGCCAGTTTTACCAGCGAGAGTTCTATCGTAAAGCAAAGAGAGTTCTTCAATCGTTTGCGATTGGCTCCAAGCCCTTCTCCCCGATACTTTCAGTTCAACTGGGAAGGGTTCATCACTCATCAAAATGCGAACAAAAGCGTCTGCGACATCAATATCACTCACCCACCACTGTTGTGATGCACCGGTTTCTACAGGTCGGCCACCTGCGTTGAGCTGCTTCATCCACTGTTCAAAGAGTGGTGAGCGCCAAGTCATATCAAGAATACGTGGTAGAACATCATGTATGACAATAAGACTGTCAAGCCATTCTGAATCAATCTCGAATTCGAAATGTGCAGGAGTTACCAGGACTACTTCAAGACCATCGACATCAAAGCCATCACTGCCATCACTCGCCGTATCAAAAGGACCCAATCCAATGAGCATTAATCGATGGCCTGCTGAAAAAGGAACAGCCGTAGAGGAATGAAGTTCACATTCTCCGAACTCAAGTTCTGTTGAATAGTGTTGTGAGACTTCTTGATAGTGTTCTGGAATGAGTACGAGATTGGCATTCGTGCGAAGAATTCGCTCGACTAAAGCGTGACCTATACTTGAATCAAAGCCCCGTATGTGAATCACGGGTGCCTGACGCATATTTCATCCAACAGTCAAGCATACATCAATATGTCCATACAGTGAATTATACGACCTTTGAATTGTAAATAAATCAATTGAAAAATCAAAAATCTAATTGGAAAAATGAATAATGGTGGGTGTCAGCGAATGAATGAATTACAGCTCTTCGCAACTTCAGAAGAAATCTCAAAGGAGACAATATGGATCCTTTAATCGCACACAGAAATCTCAAAAAAAGAACATTTTATATTGAAAAGAATGCCAAAAAGGAGATTCCGTCTGTAATAAGTCTCGCTCTATAGAATCGAGTGAAAAAACTCTTCGGCGTTCTTGAACTCCTATTGTAGGAATAAATTATACGACATACCCTAAAATTGAAAAAAAAACGCTTTTCTAATTGAAATGGCAATAAATTATACGACAAATGCAATTGGAATTCAGATTTAAACCGCCAAAGAGTATAAGACCTTTCAAGTGAAGCAGGGGGTAAGCCGGATTGAACTGGCAAAGGAGATGGGAAAATGACGAACGACAAATATGACATCCAAGAATTACTCGGAAGAGATGTTTACGTAAATGATAAGAAAGTAGGAAATATAGTTGGTGAGCGCCACCATCCGAATGAAGCACGCGTGCGATCAATGCGATTGCAAGTAGAATCGGATGTAGCAGATGAATTCATGCGGAAGCCCGCTGAACTCGTACCTCTACCAAAAGAATTAGTCCACAGTATCCGGAATGACGGTACTGTCAAACTTTCAAAATCGATGAGAGAATTACAACGCAGATGGCGCAACACCGTCCGCATTGATGAAAAGCTGTATGCGCCTGATGAGATGCTTGACAGAGCAGTCCTTGATAACCAGGGAGATGAAATCGGTGTCATTACTGATTTGTTCAAAGTTAAGCGCACCTACAAAGGTGTTATCGTACAAGTACGAATTGGCATTCAGAAGCAGTATGGTGTTGAAGCAGAATTGCGTATACCAATCAATGCTTTTTCCAGAACTCGTGAACGCCTTGATGAGGTCGTACTTTCTCGAACATTCGACAAAGTTCTCTCACTACCATCGTATATCTCAATCAATGAGATGAGTGGCGAAGAAGAATGAGCGCATACCAGGGTCCTTTGTGACCTTGCTTACTCCGTCACTCTTATGACGGGGAGGTCAGTCGCCGAACTACAGTTGCGCGGGTAGCTTAGTCGGTTAGAGCACCCGGCTGATAACCGGGAGGTCGCAGGTTCAAGTCCTGCCTCGCGCACTCTTTTCCTTCATTGGTACGTTGTTTCGACGATTGAATTCAAGACCACCTCACTCGCAAAGAACATGAAGGGGCAGTGCTTCGCTCATCACAAGGGAATAACATGGTCGTTCTATCTGGGAGTAATTCTCGCTTGTTGGCAGAACAACTTGCCGACTCACTCGGTTGGGATCACCATCAGCTAGAAACTCGAAGATTCCCTGATTCAGAAGGTTACATCCGAATACCTTCAGAAACCATAGAAGCTGTGCGAAACGAACCTGTCGTATTGGTGTCCAACACGTTCCCTGATTCAGGAATTGTCGAAACATTGCTCATGCTTGAAGCATTAAATGATGTTCGAAAAGGAAATATGGAGAACTTACGTGAAATTGGACCTCAATCCATGGCGGATGTTGGCCCGGGAATTTTACTGGCGGTGCCCTACTTTGGTTACTCTCGACAAGATAAGCGCTTCAAGCCAGGTGAAGCAATTTCAGCCCGAGCGATTGGACATCTACTGGCGTCTCGATGCGACGGCATCATCGTCTTTGACTTACATGCACCTTCCGTTCTTCAAGATTTACCGGTCCCAGTATCGTTTACTTCTGCAATGCCTGAACTCGCACTCCACCTTCAAGAGACGGTCAAGCCTGACTTCATACTCTCCCCTGATAAAGGGGCGATTGAAAGAGCGTCGATGGTGGCTAAAGAAATAAATTGTGAATTCTCTTACTTGGAAAAAACCAGAATAGATGCCCATACAATTGTTCACAAAGCCAAAGACCTCAATGTCGATGGCAAAATTGTCGCCATTGTCGATGACATGATCGCAACCGGAGGGACAATCTGTCGTGCTGCTGAAGCCCTACGAAATCAGGGGGCAGTCGCTGTTCACGCTGCTTGCTCACACGGATTGTTTACCGGTGGAGCAATTGCCAGACTGATTCGATATGTCGATGGCGTGCATGCTACCGGCTCGTTGTCAAACCCCCGAGATGTGATATCCGGCGGCCCTGCGCTTGCTCGTGGAGTAAATGAGCTGTTTGAACGCCTTGGCTGGGAAAGATAGCCTTTCAGTGAGTCTTTTAACGAGTCATACGAACCACGAATCACTAGAAAATATCCAATCCCAAGCAGGTATTTCTTTCCGTCGTGTTTATATCCGCGAGGTTGTGCGGAGGAACGCCCTTAACATGAGGACAGAGTGATTCCAGTGACTGTACACGTGCAATTTGAAACCCCTGAAGAAGTATCGAACCAAATCTACGACATGCTACAAGCCAATTCTAATGGCCGCATTAAGAAAGGTAGCAATGAAGTGACAAAGACCGCAGAGCGCGGAACTGCACAATTCATTATCCTTGCAGAAGATGTCAACCCTCCAGAACTTCTGGCTCACGTTCCTCTTATCTGTGCTGAAAAAGGCATTCCATTCGGATACGTGCCTTCTCAAGAACACCTTGCACAAGCCGCTGGACTCCCAGCAGGTGTCAAAGCAGCGTCTATTGCTGTGATGGAAATCACCAAAGGCGCTCAAGAAACATTTACACAAGTTGTTGAAGCCATCAATGGCCTCAAAGCTTGAAATTGATACGAGGAGATGACAAAGATGAGCGAAGAACTTGGTGGATGGCCTGCTGAAGTCGTTGAAATTGTCGGAAGAACCGGTATGACCGGGGAAGCGACTCAAGTCAAAGTCCGTGTTAACGATGCTCCAAACCCACGTGACGTTGGTAGAATCATTTCTCGAAACGTCTTGGGACCTATTCGAGTGGGCGATATTTTGATGCTCAAGGACACTGGCCGAGAAGCCCGTAAGTTGAATGC
>TARA_B110000444_G_C18851980_1_pt1 | contig 22340 bp, 23 predicted proteins | sample TARA_B110000444 | Tara Oceans TARA_B110000444 (sample SAMEA4398370) | marine metagenome | biome: Polar Biome; feature: [SRF] surface water layer (ENVO:00010504); material: water (ENVO:00002006), including particulate matter (ENVO:01000060) such as... | depth 5 m | reverse complement strand
CATGGATTACTGCAGTAATATAATTTCTAAAATCATTTGGTGGTCCAACCTTAATTGTGTCTAATTGTCTTTTTAACTCTGAGAGAATATTTTTACTTAACGATTTTGGAAGATAGACCCTTGAGGCTGCAGAGCATTTTTGTCCTTGATATTCAAAGGCACCTCTAACAATTGCAGTAGCTACCTCATTTACCTTTGAGCTTGGATGTGCAATTATAAAATCTTTACCCCCAGTTTCTCCTACAATTTTAGGGTATGTTTTATAGTTTGAAATATTTTCTCCTATTTTTCTCCAAATATTTTGAAACACAAAAGTCGAGCCAGTGTAATGTATACCTGCAAAATCCTTTGAAGCTAAAACAGTATTAGTTATCATTTCAGGATCTCCCATAATCATATTAATAACACCATCTGGTAATCCAGCTTCTTCGAAAACCTCCATAACAACTTGGGCAGAAAAGATTTGATGATCACTAGGTTTCCAAACAATAACATTACCCATTAAGGCAGCACTAGCGGAAAGGTTTCCTGAAATTGCTGTAAAGTTAAAAGGAGAAACAGAATAAACAAAACCTTCTAAAGGGCGATAATGAAGTTGATTCCACATACCTGAACTACTTTTGGGTTGGTTTTGGTATATGTCCTGCATATAAGAAGCGTTAAACCTCAAAAAATCAATATATTCACATGCAGCATCTATTTCTGCCTGATGGACTGTTTTGGATTGAGCAATCATGGTAGCAGCATTAATTTTACTTCTGTAAGGGCCAGCAATTAAGTCTGCAGCTTTTAAAAAAATTGAAGCCCTCCTTGTCCAATGCATTTGACTCCATTTTTTTCTTGCTTTTAAAGCACTTTTTATGGCTTCATTAACTTGATCTTTATTTGCGGTGTGATATTCTCCCAATACATGTTTATGATCATGGGGTGGACTCATGATTTTAGTAGCATCTCCAATAACTTCCTTACCGTTAATCTTTAAATAAACAGTTGATTTTTTTTTATATAATTTATTGTAAGTTTCGAGAACAGACTCTCTTTCTTTACTTCCGGGCTTATAATCTAAAATTGTTTCGTTTATAGGGTGTGGAATAGATATATTACTGTTATTCATAAAAAAATTATTTTTCAAATGTAATAATAGTGAATGATTTTTTTTAAAAAATCTATAACAACTTTAGTATTTAGAAGTTGTTACTTAATCACTTTAGTTTAAAATCTGTCTTGAATCAGTCTCTCCAAAACCAATTAATTCATCAAAAATCCCACCAGGTGGCTTATAGTAAACCAGAATCTTATAATTATTTTCAGTTTGAAAGAAATTTCCAGAAATAAGATTTGGCTCCCAACCAAATGTTGTGTTAGCGTAATATTTATAATTATAAAACCCTTGTTTAAAAAGAATCCTTGCTTCATATGCCTCGAGAGTTTTATTGTAAGACATTAAATTCTCTTCACTGGATTCATAGTTGTTAAAGTTGCTCAAAATAAAAATATCTGTTTCTGGTAATTCTATGCTTGCAGCTAAAGTGAAGTATACCCAACTATAATCTGCTTCAATTCCAGGATCCTGACCACCTATAACAGTTCTTATCTGAAAACCTCCATTAATATCATTATTAAAAGAATATGGAAAATTTTTTCTTGGAATATCAGTGTAAAGATAAGACTCATAGAGCAGTTCTAAGTTAACAAAACTTATGTTTGGGCTTGTAACTCTAAGATCTTTTGTGTCAAAAAAAAGATACTCATTTCCGCCTTCAAAACTTGTCTTAATATCGTATCTGTATTTCAAAACTTTATTATTTTTAAACTGCGGTTTTATGCCTGAAATGGAGTTATTCCAGTGGTCGTTTTGAATTATCATAACATTTAAATTATCTTCAAAGTCCTGAAGAGAACCTAAATTTTTTTGGATTAAATTAAATTTTATGTTTTGGTGAGTAGTAAAATATTTTAAATCCCTTGTTCTATATACCTCTGCCGAAACTGACACTTTAGGGTTTAGATAAATAAACCTTCTTGAGAATTGTAGCTCATCATTTCTATTATATACATGAATTTTGTAATTGCCTGCTAACTTTAAATTGGTTGATGAATTAGGTAATGTTAATTTATAGTGTGTATATCTTTGAAGTGTATTAAAAGAATTTTGAAAATTTGAAATTCTAATATTATCCAACCCATCAATAAATTCATTTTTAAATAAAATAGATTCAGACCAATCATAGTTGTGGTAGGTTATTTTATAATAGTAATCCTCTTCATTAGCATTGAGATCATCAAATGATAATTCCAAGGAGCTTCCTTTTTTTAAAATCGGAAATTGACTTGATTTTTTATCAATTTTAAAAATTACAGTTTTGATATTTTCGGGTTGAGGTATTTTATTAGATTCAATATTATTACTGAAAATATTAATTATAACGGCTGATAATATTGTTTTAAAAGTGAAAATTTTCATTGTTCCAAAATTACAAATAATTATTTTAGAGCTTAAAAAACATATTAATTATTTAGAATCTTTATAAATAAAAAATTTCCTCTTTCAAACGCTTTTTCAATCTATGTTTAAAGATTAAATTTGCATGATTTTAGTCTAGAAAAATTATAATATATGTCCAAAGACATAAGCCTAAAAAAAGGAGCAAATCTCAATTTAGCTGGTAAAGCTAAGAAAAGCATTAACGAAAAGTCAAAATCAGACTTTTTTGCAATTCTTCCTGACAACTTTTTTTCATTAACTCCAAAGTTAATTATTAAGGAGGGAGAAGAAGTTTCTAAAGGATCTCCAATTTTTTATGATAAGAAAAACCCATCAATTCAATTTGTTTCTCCTACATCAGGTATAGTTAGTAAAATTAACAGAGTTGCTAAAAGAAAAATTGAATCAATTATTATCGAACAGCAAGGTGATAGAGAGATTACTCATAAAATCCCAAAGGTATTAAGTAGAGAAAATATAATTGACACGCTTACTATTAGTGGATGTTGGCCTTTTATCAGACAAAGACCTTATAATATAATAGCTGATCCAAATGATGTTCCAAAACAGATATTAATTTCTTGTTTTACTTCAGCTCCTTTGGATGTAGATTTCGATTTTATTCTTAAAAATCAACAAGATGATTTTCAGTCAGGAATAAATATATTAAACAATCTAGTTGATAATAAAATTATCTTAACCGTCGCTAAAAATTCAAATAGTTTTTTTGAAAGTATTAGTAACGTCGACGTTATTAACATAACTGGTCCTCATCCCTCATCTAATCCAAGCGTCCAAATTCAAAAAATATCCCCAATAAATATGGGTGATAAGATATGGGTGATTAGGCCTGAGGATGTTATTAATATTAGTTTATTATTTAAAACCGGTACTTATCAGGCGCAAAGAACAGTTGCTGTTGCTGGAAGTTCAATAAAGAATCCACAATACTTTAAAACTAAAATTGGTGCTCAAATTGATCCTTTAATAAAAATAGCTGGTATTAAATATAAATCTCAAATGAGATTCATAAATGGAGATGTTTTATCAGGATCTACAACTAATAAAGTAGGATTTTTAGGTTTTTACAATAATTTATTATCTGTAATTCCTGAAGGAAATAAATATAGAATGTTTGGATGGTTGCCTTTTGTAGATAATTCTATCCCTAGTCTCTCAAGAACAAGTTTTTCTTGGCTTTTCTCCAAAAAAGGATATGAAATTGATACAAATCTTAATGGAGAAGAAAGAGCTATAGTTGTTACTGGAGAAATGGAGAAAGTATTTCCAATGGATATATACCCTATGCAACTTCTAAAAGTTTGTATGACGGGAGATATCGAAAAAATGGAAGCTTTTGGTATCTATGAGGTTGTTCCAGAGGATTTTGGATTGATCGATTATGCAAATACCTCTAAAATTGAAGCTCAAGAAATAATTTCTGATGCAATTGAATTAATGATTAAAGAAGCAGGTTAAAAATTTAAAAAATGAATTTTCTAAGAAATAAACTTGATGAAATAAAAAGACCTTTTACCAAGGGTGAAAAATGGGAAAAATTTGCTCCGGCAATAAATGCTTTTGACACATTTTTATTTGTTCCCAATCATACTACCCAAAAAGGGTCACACATTCGAGACGGAATTGATCTAAAAAGAACAATGGTTACCGTGATAATTGCTTTATTACCGGCTTTATTTTATGGAATATACAATACAGGTTTTCAATATTTAAATCAATTAGGGTCTGAATTCACATTTATGGATGCTCTTATTCATGGATCTTGGAAGATAATCCCAATGATCGTAGTTTCTTATGTTGTTGGTTTAACAATTGAATTTGCCTTTGCTATTTATCGTGGTCATGAGGTAAACGAGGGTTATTTAGTAACAGGAATGCTTGTTCCTATGATAATGCCTGTTGATATTCCTCTATGGATGGTAGCTATTTCAGTGGCCTTTGCTGTTGTTATTGCAAAAGAAGCCTTTGGAGGAACAGGTATGAATATTTTAAATCCTGCCTTAACTGCAAGAGCCTTTGCCTTTTTTGCATATCCAACTTATATGTCTGGAAACAAGGTATGGGTTTCAGAGGCAAGTATGGTTGATGGAGTTTCTGGAGAAACTATTTTAGGCAGTTTAGCTGCAGGACAACAAGTTGGCTATTCAATGCTACAAATGTTTTCAGGATCTATTCCAGGGTCAATTGCTGAAACTTCAACTTTATGGATTTTAGCAGGAGCCTTAATATTAGTTGCTACTGGAGTTGGGAGTTGGAGAATAATGTTAGGAGGAGTTTTAGGTGCATCATTAATGGGATTTTTATTTAATTTATGGGGAGCAAATCCACTTATGAGTTTTAGTTGGATGAGTCACTTAATTGTTGGTGGTTTTGCATTTGGAATTGTTTTTATGGCAACTGATCCTGTTTCGGCGGCTCAGACTCAAAAAGGAAAATGGATTTATGGTATTTTAGTTGGTGTATTTTGTATTATGATTAGGGTTTTTAATCCTGCATATCCTGAAGGTGTAATGTTGGCTATTCTTCTGATGAATGTTTTTGCTCCTACTATTGATCATTACGTTTACAATGCCAACGTGAATAAAAGAAAAAAACGCTGGGAATCAGCTCAAATTAAAGTAGCACAAACAATATGAATAGAGACAGTAACGCATATACATTTTTATTTTCGGCTATAATGGTTTTTATAGTAGCAGCTTCACTTGCAGCAACAGCAACTTCCCTTCAAGATATTCAGGCTGAAAACGTTCGTAAAGAAAAAATGCAAAATATTTTGGCGACTATTGGTGTAGTTGTGGAAAGAGAAAAAGCACCAGAGGTTTATACAAAATATATTATCGAAGAACTATCTTTGCTTTCAGATGGCACAATCGATAGAGGAGTTGATGCATTTAAACTAAAATTAAATCTGGAAATAAAGAAGCCAATTAATCAACAAAGATTTCCACTGTATTTAGCAGAGGTTGATTCTTCACAATACTACATTGTTCCATTGAGAGGATCTGGTTTATGGGATGCTATCTGGGGTTATGTAGCTCTTGAAGGAGATAGAAGCACAATAAAAGGAGCTGTTTTTGATCACAAAGGAGAGACTGCTGGGTTAGGAGCTGAAATAACCCAAAAATGGTTTCAAGATAGTTTTACTGGTGAAAAGGTTCTCAATCAGAATGGGGATCTAGTAGGGATTAATGTTTCTAAAACTAACAATGATCCTGATGGAAATGATAAAGATGATAACGAAGTTGATGCTATTTCAGGGGCTACGATAACTGGAGATGGAGTAACAGATATGATCAAAGAACGATTGCAAAATTATTTATCATATTTCAATTCTAAAAAACAAAAAATAGCATATATAAATTAATAAAATGTCTAAGAAAAATTGTAGTAGATTAAATAAACCAATAATTCTTTTTTTAAACGAAGATAAGGAGCCACTCTTTTCAAAAAAAAATAGAGCTTTATTGACTGATCCAATGGACGATAACAATCCGATTACGGTTCAAGTTCTTGGAATATGTTCTGCCCTAGCAATTACTGTTCAGCTTAAGCCTGCAATAGTAATGAGCCTCTCAGTTATGGCAGTTATGGCAGCAAGTAATGTTATAATTTCACTTTTAAGAGATTTAATTCCAAATAGAATTAGAATTATTGTTCAATTAGTTGTTGTTGCCTCTATGGTTATTTTAGTTGATCAAATTTTAAGAGCCTATGCTTACGATGTTAGTAAAGAACTTTCAATCTTTATTGGTTTAATTATTACAAATTGTATTGTCATGGGAAGGCTTGAAGCTTTTGCACTTGGTAATGGTGTTTGGAAATCATTTTTAGATGGTATTGGTAACGCAGCAGGCTATGGGTTTATACTTATAATAGTCGCATTTTTCAGAGAGTTATTTGGGTCAGGAAAACTTTTAGGTTTCCAGGTTATCCCAGATTTTATATACGATATGGGGTATGTGAATAATGGTTTGATGCTTTTGTCACCAATGGCCCTTATAACTGTAGGTTTGTACATCTGGTTTCAAAGATCAAAAAATAGAACTTTAATTGAAAAAAATTAATTTATGGAGGCATATTTAAACCTATTCATAAAAAGTATTTTCATTGAAAATATGATTTTTGCATATTTCTTAGGAATGTGTTCATATTTAGCTGTTTCTAAAACAGTTAAAACTGCTGTTGGTCTTGGTTTTGCTGTTATTTTTGTCTTATCAATAACAGTCCCAATTAATTTTTTAATTGACACATACATCCTTAAGCCAGGAGCTTTGAAATGGATTGGACCCGAATATGAAACCGTAAATCTAAGCTTTCTCAGTTTTATAATGTTTATAGCTGTTATAGCTTCCATGGTTCAATTAGTTGAAATGATAGTTGAGAGATTTTCTCCTGAGCTTTATGGTGCTTTGGGTATTTTTCTTCCATTAATTGCAGTTAATTGTGCGATTTTAGGTGGATCCTTATTTATGCAGCAAAAAGATTTTTCTGGAATAACAGAATCAGCTATTTATGGTTTCGGCTCCGGAATAGGATGGTTACTAGCTATTGTTGCTATTGCAGCAATAAGAGAGAAAATTGCATATTCAAATGTACCCGCTCCTCTAAGAGGTTTGGGTATTACATTTATTATTACAGGATTAATGGCCTTAGGTTTTATGAGTTTTATGGGAATTAAATTATAATTAATGGATTATAGAGTAATTATATTAAGTATTGTTGTTTTTTTAATTCTTACTTTTTTATTAGTAGGGGTTTTATTAGGTGCTAAGTCTAAGTTATTGCCTTCCGGACCAGTTAATCTTCAAATTAACGGTGAAAATGATTTAGAAGTTTCCTCAGGAGGTACACTTCTATCTACTTTGGGAAATAATAAAATATTTTTACCCTCGGCTTGTGGGGGAGGTGGGACATGCATTCAATGTAAATGTCAAATTTTAGATGGGGGTGGAGACATACTTCCAACAGAAAAACCACATTTTACTAGAAAAGAAATTGCAGAAGGGTGGCGTCTAGGTTGCCAAGTTAAGGTAAAGCAAAATATGGTTATTGAAGTTCCAGAAGAAGTTTTTGGAATAAAAAAATGGGAAGCCACAGTCATGCGTAATTGGAACGTCGCATCCTTTATTAAAGAATTTGTAGTTGAATTACCTGAAGCGATGGATTACAAAGCAGGTGGCTACATTCAAATTGAAATTCCAAAATGTGAGGTTAAATATGATGAAATTGATATTTCTGCTCATCCTAACGAACATCCTGATGAAGTAGAAAAATTCAAAATGGAATGGGATAAGTTTAATCTTTGGCCATTGGTGATGAAAAACCCAGAGACAGTAGAAAGAGCCTATTCCATGGCCTCTTATCCCGCTGAAGGTAAAGAAGTTATGCTTAATGTAAGAATTGCTACTCCTCCATGGGATCGTACAAAAAATGGATGGGCAGATTTGAATCCTGGAGTTGCATCTTCATATATATTTTCCAAAAAAGCTGGAGATAAAGTAACTATTTCAGGACCCTATGGTGAGTTTTTTATAAATGAATCTGAAGCAGAAATGTTATATGTAGGGGGTGGAGCTGGAATGGCACCGATGCGATCTCATTTATATGAACTTTTCAGAACATTAAAAACAGGAAGAATAGTTACTTTCTGGTATGGAGGTCGTTCCAAAAGAGAACTTTTTTATATGGATCACTTTAGAGCGCTAGAGAAAGATTTTCCAAATTTTAAATTTTACATAGCACTATCAGAGCCACTCCCTGAAGATAATTGGACAGAAAAAAAGAGTTTAGATGGAAAAGGTGATGGTTTTACAGGATTCGTTCATCAAGTTGTAATAGATAACTATTTATCTAATCATGAGTCACCAGAAGATATTGAGGTTTATTTTTGTGGTCCCCCTCTCATGAATCAAGCTATTGAGAGAATGGCAGACGATTTTGGTGTACCCCCGGAAAATGTTCGTTTTGACGATTTTGGAGGATAAATTTTATTAATAATATGTTATCTGATCAAGATTTACATAATCTAGCTATGAAAACAGTTGGGGATTCTCTAAAAGAAAATGATTTTGAGTTTTTGTCCGTTAATTCTAAACTTAAAAAGGACCCACAATTTGTATGTTTAAAGAATAAAAAACTCCATTTTTTCATAGTAAGAGCTGTTAAATATCCAAAAAACCCCATATCGTATGATTCTGTTACGGCTATTAAATTAAAAAAACATGCAGATAAGTTTAATGCAAAAACCTATTTTGCTGGAGTAGGATTTGCGAATTCAATGAATTACGAAGATCCAATTCAGAAAAACAAGCCTTATGTTGTTAACTTTAATGGATGGTTACTAATTGAATAAATTAACTATGTTCCGAGAATTTAAGAATATAAGACTTGTTATAATTATTGTTTTTTCACTAATTATTATTTCATGCGCGTCTAAATCAGAAAATATTCGTATTAGTGGTGTTGCTCTTGGAGCCCCAATGAATATTATTCACGATTCTAAAATCCCTAATAATGATTTAAAAATTGAAATTGACAAACTATTAATTAAGATTAATCAATCAATGTCTACATATCAAACAGATTCTGACATTTCTAGAATAAATATTGGTCTTGAAGTTCAAGTTGATTCTTTTTTTAAAGACGTTTTTACTAAATCTTCCGAAGTGTGGAGATTAACCAACGGAGCTTTCGACCCCACAGTTGGCGCATTAGTAAATGCTTATGGATTTGGCCCTAGTCAAGATTTTATTAATGAGCTAACTAAAATTCAAATAGACAGTCTATTGCAAATTACTGGATGGAAAAAAATTGATTTAAATTCCGAAGGATACTTAATTAAGTCAAATAAAAACATATCTATTGATTTTAACTCCATAGCCAAAGGATATACTGTTGATATGATTGCTAGATATTTAGAAGAAGTCGGAGCTAAAAATTTTCTAGTAGAAATCGGAGGTGAGATTTTAGCAAAGGGAATAAGTTCAAAGAGTAAAAAACCATGGAAAATAGGGATTGATTTTCCAGAATCAAATTTATCTAAAAGAAGTAATTTCACGACTTATATTCTTGATAATAAATCTATAGCTACTTCAGGAAATTATAGACATTTTAGAATTGATAATATAACTGGTAATAAATATGTGCATACTATCGATCCAAGAAGTGGCCTTTCTGTTCAATCTAAAATTTTAAGTGCATCGGTAGTTGCTAGTAATTGTATGACAGCTGATGCGTGGGCGACAAGTTTAATGGTTTTATCTCTAGATGAAGGAAAAGAATTAATTGAAAATAATAAAGATTTAGAAGCATTTTGGATAATAGCAAATAAAGGTGAGTTGAATTCAGTTTATTCTTCAGGCTGGATGAATTAATTATCTTATATCCTTGATAAAATCATTAATTTTATTAATACCCTTATCTTCCAGAAACTTAATAAAAGCAGATCCAATTATCGCACCATTTGAACTCTTGATAGCTGAATTGAATGTTTCATTGTTACTTATTCCAAATCCAACTATAGTTGGGTTTTTTAAATCCATAGATTTTATTCTTTCAAAATATGCTATTTGATTTTGATTTATTTTTGTTTTTGCACCAGTTACACTTGCACTACTTACCATATAAATAAATCCATTTGAAACACTATCTATATATCTTACTCTTTCATTAGATGTTTGGGGGGTTATTAAAAACATATTATATAATCCGTACTTATCAAATAATGATTTATAATTCTTTTCAAATACATCAACAGGAAGATCTGGTATTATTAAGCCATCAATTCCAATTAGTTTACATTTTTGACAAAATTTTTCGACTCCATATTGCATAATTGGATTAAAATATCCCATTATAATTAGGGGAATAGTGATCTCTTTTCTAATTCCTTTAAGTTGATTAAAAAGTTTTTCTGTAGTCATACCGTTTACTAATGCTTTGGTAGAGCTTTTTTGAATAACAGGGCCATCTGCTAAAGGATCTGAGAATGGCAAACCAATTTCAATCATATCCACTCCAGAACTCTGTAGATTCTTTAAAATAACTTTAGTGTCCTCAAGCTTAGGATGGCCTGCGGAAAAATAAATTGATAATATTTTATCTTTATTTTTAAAGACGTGATCGATTCTGTTTTTCATAATTGAAAATAATTTATAAATGTATCTAAATCTTTATCGCCTCTTCCAGAGCAATTAAAAACAATAATATCGTCTGGTTTAAATTTTTTCAAATCTAACACAGCAAATGCATGAGCAGTTTCAATTGCAGGAATTATTCCCTCCATTTGAGATAATGTTAATCCCCAATCCATTGCTTCATGATCAGGAATAGAAATAAACTCTGCGCGTTTAGTTTTAAAAAGATTTGCATGCATAGGCCCAACTCCTGGATAATCTAAACCGGCTGAAATCGAGTAGGGTTCGGATATTTGACCATCTTTAGTTTGCATTAATAAAGTTTTACTACCGTGAATAATACCTTCTTTTCCCAGTGCAGATGTGGCAGCACTTTTACCAGAGTTAACTCCTTTTCCAGCAGCTTCAATGGAGATAATATTAACTCTTTTATCATTTAAATAATGATAATAAATTCCTGCAGCGTTACTTCCACCTCCTACACATGCAATTAAATAATCTGGATAATCTCTCCCTTCTATTTTTTTTAGTTGAATTTTAATTTCATCACTAATAACAGATTGAAAACGAGCTACCATATCTGGATAAGGATGAGGGCCAACTACAGATCCTATAATATAATGAGTATTAACGGGATTGTTAATCCAGTCTCTAATAGCTTCGTTAGTAGCATCTTTTAATGTTTTACTTCCTGATGTTGCTGGACGAACTTCAGCTCCTAGCATTTTCATTCTAGCCACATTTGGTGCCTGACGTTTAATATCTAGTTCTCCCATATAAACAATACACTCTATTCCCATTAATGCGCATACAGTAGCTGTAGCTACTCCATGTTGTCCTGCACCAGTTTCTGCAATTATTCGATTTTTACCTAATCGTTTTGCTAAAAGAATTTGACCTATTGTATTATTTACTTTATGAGCTCCAGTATGACACAAATCTTCTCTTTTTAAATATATTTTAGTATTGTATTTCTTGGATAAACGTTTTGCAAAATATAGAGGTGTTGGTCTTCCTACATACGATTTTAAAAGATCATTAAATTCTTTTTTAAATTCCGGTTCAGAAGTTATTTTAAGATACTTATCTTTTAATTCAGATACGTTAGGGTATAACATTTCAGGAATAAAAGCACCACCATAATCACCATAAAATCCTTTCTCATCTACATTATAATTCATATAGTTTTCTTTTAAATTGAGTTAATTTATCTATTTTTTTTAATCCTGGTTTACTTTCAAATTTACTATTAACATCAATTGCATAAATAGGTAAACTGGTTTTTAACAATTTGTGAATTTTATTTATTTCTTCTATACCAATTCCACCACTGAGGAAAAAGGGTTTTTTATAGGGATAATTATCTAAAATTTCCCAATCAAAACTTTTACCATTACCTCCAGGAAGTTTCCCATATGTATCAAAAAGATAAAAGTCACAACATTTTTCATAATAATTCAAATCTTTAAAATTAAAACTAGAATTAAGATTAAAAGATTTAATGATTTCAATTCCCAAACCACTAATTAATCTGCAATACTCAGGAGTTTCCTTTCCGTGTAGTTGAACTGCTTTAAGTTTGTGTTTTATAATACAATTTTTAAGATCCTCAATAGGTGAGTCAACAAAAACACCAGTTTTTTTTATTGTTTTAGGTAATTCAATTATTTGATTATTAAAATATCTAGAGGATTTTTTCCAAAAAATAAAACCCATATAATCTGGATTTAGAGTTGAAACAAGTTTAGTGTTATCAACATCTCGCATTCCACAAATCTTAAATTTCATCTTCAATTTTTTTTATAAATTCATAGGCACTCTCACCTGGATTATCAGTCTTCATAAAATTTTCACCAACTAAAAAACCTTTGAAACCAAATGATTTTAGTTCAATTATTGTTTTGCTATTATTAATTCCACTTTCTGATACTTTAATAAATTCATCAGGTATTTTTTCAGCTAGTTCTCTACTGGTATCAATATTCACTTCAAAGCTTTTAAGATTTCTATTATTAACTCCAATTAAATCGATTGATGGCATTAGAGACTTATTTAACTCCTCGAGATCGTGAACTTCTAATAAAACTTCTAAATTTAAATTTTTAGCAAATTTTGAAAGATGTTTTATCTGTTTGTTATTTAATATTGAGGCTATTAAAAGAATTACATCCGCACCGTGAGCTTTAGCCTCAATAATTTGAAACTCATCAATAACAAAATCTTTTCTTAAAATTGGTAATTCTGAAGAAGCTCTCGCTATGTTAAGATCATCTAGAGATCCCCCAAAATACTTTCCTTCAGTAAGAATTGAAATCCCACAAACTCCTGAAGACTCATAACCTTTTATCACATCAACAACTGAAAGAGAAGTATTTATATTTAGTTTTGAAGGAGAACGTCGCTTATGTTCTGAAATAATTCCAGAATTACTCTGCACAAGATTTTTTGAAAGAGAAACAGTTGATTTATTATATAATGGAGATTTTTCTAAATATAAAACTGGAAATAATTTTTTTCGAATTGAGACCTCAATTCTTTTGTCAGCTACAATTCTATCTAAAATAGTCATTATGAACAGATTTTTTGAAGTGATAGAAGAGATTCCATTGCTTTCCCAGAATCAAGTGATTCCTTTGCAATTTCATAACCTTCTCTTGGTGTTATTCCCATTTTTATTGATATTGCTAGAGCTGAATTTACACAAACAACTTGATTTTGAGCTTCAGTTCCTTTTCCTGATAAAACATTCATAAATATTTTGGCTGATGACTCTATTGAATTCCCTCCTATAATATCCTTTTCACTTAGAGTAGTTAATCCAAAATATTTAGGATCGATAAGCTCTTCTTTAATATTTGAAATTAATTTAGTAGATCCAGTTAAAGAAACTTCATCATAACCATCTAAAGAATGAATTATATTAAATTTCTTGTCTGTGTTTTGATATAAATAACCATATATTCTTGCTAGTTCTAAGCTAAAAACTCCTACTATTTGATTTTTGGGAAATGAGGGATTTACCATTGGACCCAAAATATTAAAAAATGTTTTTACGGCTAACTCTTTTCTTATGGGGGCTACATTTTTCATAGCAGGGTGAAATAAAGGAGCGTGAAGTATACATATTCCAGCTTTATCGATGCATGACTTTAAAAAAGTTTCACTATTTGAAAATTTAACACCTAAATATTCCATTACATTACTCGATCCGCAACTAGAAGAAACCCCATAATTTCCGTGTTTTGCGACTTTTATTCCTGATCCAGCAGTAACAAAAGAAGCTAGTGTAGAAATATTAAATGTGTCTTTATTGTCACCTCCAGTTCCGCATAAGTCAATAGCATCAAATTCATCAAGATTAACTCGAATACAGAGTTCTAGCAATGCATCTCTAAATCCTTCTAGTTCTTTTATAGTTATGCTTCTCATCATATAAACAGTTAAAAATGCTGAAATTTGACTACTGTTGTATTTTCCATTAGCAATACCATATAAAATATTTTTGGACTCTTTTTTATCTAAAATTTCATGATGAATTAAGCGGTTTAGTATAGTCTTCATTTTTATTTAAGATGTTAACCAATTATTAATAATTTGTTTTCCAAAGGGCGTTAAAATTGATTCAGGATGAAACTGCACGCCTTTAATATCAAATACTTTATGTTTTATCGCCATTATTTGTTTGTTATTGTCAATTGCGGTTACTACTAATTCATTTGGTAACGGATTATCTATAACCCAAGAATGATATCTTCCAACCTCGATTTCAATCGGGATATTACTGAAAAGAGAATCATTTTCAACTATTTTTATTTTGGACGACACTCCATGAAAAACACTTTTAAGGTTCTTTAAATTTCCACCAAATACCTGACCTATGGCTTGATGTCCTAAACAAATTCCTAAAATTGATTTTGAATTAGCATATTTTATTATGCACTCTTTTAATTTTCCAGCTTCATCCGGAATTCCTGGGCCAGGAGATAATAAAATCTTGTTATACTTTAAAAGATCATCCATCTCAAACTTATCATTTCTACATACCTTAACTTCAGCTCCAAATTCTTTTAAATAATGAACTAGATTATAGGTAAATGAATCATAATTATCTATTACAAACACTTTATTCATTAGTTAATTTTTTCAGCTATTTCTAAAGCTTTGTTTAGAGCTCTCAGTTTGTTGTAAACCTCTTGAAGTTCTTTTTCTTCATCAGATGCAGCAACAATTCCAGCTCCTGCCTGATAGAACAAAGTATGATTTTTACTTAAAAATGATCTGATTATGATTGCATGATTAAAATTCCCTTCAAAATCCATAAAACCTATTGCTCCCCCGTAAAAACTTCTATTAAATTTTTCATATTTTTCAATTAACTCAATAGCCTTGTGCTTAGGGGCTCCACTTAATGTTCCTGCAGGAAAAGTATCTGCAACTAACTGAAAAGTTGGTGTTTTATCTTTTTTAACTCCTGTGACTTTTGAAACTAAATGTATAACATGAGAAAAAAACTGAACTTCTCTATTTGTTTTAACTTCAACTAGTGAGCCATTTCTGCTTAAATCATTTCTTGCTAGATCAACTAACATAACATGCTCGGCGTTTTCTTTTGGGTCTTCACTAAGCTTAATTGCTAATTTTGCATCTTTTTGATCATTTCCGGTCCTTTTAAATGTTCCAGCTATTGGATGAATTTCGGCTAAATTATCTTTAACTATTAGCTGCGCTTCAGGGGAACTTCCGAATATTTTAAAATCACCATAATCGAAATAAAATAAATAAGGTGATGGATTTACCGTTCTTAATGCTCGGTATAAATTAAAATCATCTCCCTTAAATTCTTGAGAAAACCTTCTTGATAGAACTAATTGAAAAACATCTCCTCTTTGGCAATGTTTCTTTGCTTTAGAAACCAAATCCTTATATTCCTTGTCCGTTGATAGCGATTTACTTTCTCCATTCCTTAAAAAAGGATAATTCGCAAAATTTTTAACATTTAATAATTGTTCAATTTCTAAAATATTAGATTTATTATTGAAACAATGGCAAAATAAAAATGCTTCATTATTAAAATGATTTATTGCAACAATATTTTGATAAACTGCATAATAAAGTTCTGGTATTTCCAAATACTTTAAATGTTTTTCAGATTTTACTGACTCGAAATATCTGACACAATCATAAGATAAATAACCAAATAGACCATTATTTACAAATTTATGATTGTTTTTACTGGTTTTAAATCTTTTGATATAATGATCTAATTTTTCTGGAATTGAAATTGATTCATTGATTTTAGTTTCTATTTTATCTCCATCTGGAAATTTTTCCTTTAATACATTTCCTTCAATTTTGATGTCCGCAATAGGATTAAAACATATATATGAAAAGCTATTGTCATTGGCATGATAATCACTGCTCTCAAGAAGTAATGTGTTTGGAAAATGGTCTCTGAGCTTAAGATATACACTAACAGGTGTTAAGGTGTCTGCTAATATTTTTTTCTCAAATGTTTTTAAATTATATTTTTTCATAATTTCAATAAATTGTATAAAAAAAGGCTTGTCGTGTTGACAAGCCTTTTATATTTTGTATAGGTGTAGTCTTCACTGTTTCATGTGTTATGAAAGTTCCACCAAAATTTTAAATTTTTTAAAATCATATTCAAATATACTCTTATGATACTATATATCAAAAATTTTTTCTCGTTTAAAATTAAATTTTGTAAAATTCATGATAGGGGTTAACTTTACAAAAAAAATATGAATCTTAAACAAGAGGAATGGTTGTCAAAACAAGAACAGACTAAAGATAATATTATACTTGATGTCAGAACAGCTGAGGAGTCAAATGATAAACGTATTCCAAATTCTAAATTACTTGATATAGCTTCTCCCCAAAATTTCATGGAAGGTCTCAGTTTAATGGATAAAAAAATTTCATACTTTATTTATTGTAGATCAGGAAATAGGAGCTCACAGGCATGTGCCATTATGGCAAGTATGGGCTTTGATAAAACATACAATTTGATAGGGGGAATTCTTGAGTGGAAAGGAGAAATTGAATAATAATTAATGAATAAACTTAATAGTTTAAGAATATTTTTTGAACAAAACGGTTTTGAGGTTTGCTCCAAACTTGCTGATATTCTTGGAATGCGAACAAAAAATGTCAGACTATTTTTTGTTTACGCATCTTTCACTACAATTATTGGTGGATTTTTAATTTATCTAATTCTTGGATTTTGGATAAAATTAAAAGATATGATTTATACTAAAAGAAGCTCAGTTTTCGATTTATAAAATCATTTGATCAAGTTAGATCAAATTTAATTTGAATTTTGTGCTGTTTTTTTAGACCTTGCTGCACTATGAATTAAAACTAAATCATGTTTTCAAAACAAAATAAAGTTTATGCCATTATCCTCTTTCTATTATCTCCATTTTATTCTTTTGCTCAAGGCTTGAGTGAAAAAGGTCTTGATGAAAAAATCAATGAAGCTTTTACACCAATAGCTAAATGGTTTGAAGCAGTTATTCTTCACGATTTTCCTTTTACAGAGACCTTGTTTGGAACGGGTATACCAACCCTAATTTTTCTGTTGGTGGGCGGTGCTCTTTTTTTTACCATATACTTTGGTTTTGTTAACATCAGACATTTTCCTACTGCAATAAATACGGTTCGTGGTAAGTTTGATTCTCTTGATAAAAAAGAGAATAGTTCAACTGATGGAGAAGTAACACATTTTCAAGCACTCGCAACTGCTGTTTCCGGAACTGTTGGAAACGGAAATATTGCAGGTGTTGCAATGGCTATAGCTATTGGTGGTCCTGGGGCTACTTTTTGGATGATTTTATGTGGCTTATTGGGAATGTCCTCAAAGTTTGTAGAATGTACTTTAGGTGTCAAGTATAGAGATGTTGGAGAAGATGGAACAGTTTATGGTGGGCCAATGTATTATATGACAAAAGGTTTAAAAGAAATAGGTTTTGAAAAGTTGGGTAAATTTTTAGGAATTGTTTTTGCATTTTTATGTATTGGGGCATCTTTCGGGGGAGGTAATGCAGCACAGTCTAATCAAGCTGCTGTTCAACTTGCTAATTCATTTGGAATGACAGGTGGTAATTCTAGAACTATTATAGGTGTAATACTGATGATTTTTGTTGGAATTATTATAATTGGTGGAATAAAAAGAATTGCCTCTGTTACTGAAAAAATAGTTCCTTTTATGGCTGTTATGTACATTGTTGCATGTTTATATATAATATTGACTAATATAACTTTTGTAGATGACGCTTTTGGAATGATAATTTCTCAAGCATTTACTCCAAATGCTGGCTTAGGAGGTTTCCTTGGAGTTTTAATAACTGGATTTCGAAGAGCTGCATTTTCAAACGAGGCTGGTGCTGGTTCTGCATCTATTGCTCACTCAGCCGTAAAAACTAGTTTTCCGGCTTCTGAAGGTCTAGTTGCTTTACTAGAACCTTTTATTGATACAGTTGTAATATGTACTCTTACTGCTCTAGTAATTATAATCTTTAATGGAGATAGTACTGTATTTAATTACGGAGGGGAGGGAGGTGTTGTTATGATTGATGGTGTTCCTGCAGAAGGAGCAAGCATAACAGCTGCAGCATTTTCAAAATATATTTCTTTTTCAGGTCCATTCTTGACAATAGCCGTAGTTCTATTTGCGGTTTCCACAATGATATCTTGGTCCTATTATGGGCTTCAATCCTGGATTTATGTCTTTGGAAAGAGTAAAGCTGCTGATCTAACATATAAAATTATATTTTTATTATTCATAGTTATTGGTGCTGCTGGAGATATGTCTTCCGTATGGGGTTTTTCAGACGCAATGATTCTTGGGTTAGTTTTTCCTAACATGATAGGTCTATTCTTTTTGTTTCCAAAAGTGAAAGAAGAACTAAATAAATACACTAATGCAATAGCTGGGATGGTAAAAAAATAGAAAAAATCTATTTTATTATAACAGCTATGTTATATTTGCACAAATTATAATTGAAAGGAGGTCGTAAATATGTTAATTATACCAATTAAAGAAGGAGAAAATATTGATAGAGCGCTAAAGCGTTTTAAAAGAAAGTTTGATAAAACTGGAGGAATGCGTCAATTAAGAAGTCGTAAACAATTTTTAAAACCTTCTGTTAAGAATCGTGCTAAAATTCAAAAAGCCCAGTACATTCAAAATTTAAGAGACCAAGAAAATCAGTAAAACCAAATTTAGAAAATAGAATAAAGGTTGTAACTTTAATTTATTAAAGTTGTAACCTTTTTTTATGTATTCTCAGAAATTCTTAGATTATGTTTTATTGGAAAAAAATTATTCTCCCCATACGATTTTAGCTTATAAAAACGATTTAAAAAATTTTTCTACATTTTCACATAAAGAATTCAATATTTCATCATTAGCAAAAATTGAATATTATGTAATTCGCGCTTGGATTGTTAGTTTAATTGAAGAGGGTATATCAAACAGAAGTATAAACCGCAAACTATCTACTCTAAGATCTTTTTATGGATTTTTATTAAAAACATCTAGTATTGAGTTTTCTCCGATGTTAGAGCACAGGCCATTAAAAATTGAAAAGAAAATTCATATACCTTTTTCTGAAGATGAAATTTTTGCTGTTTTAAAAAGTGATTTCTTTTCTTCAGATTTTAAGGGCATTCTTGAAAAAACAATAATTTATATTCTCTATTTTACTGGTACGAGAAGAAATGAAATTATAGAATTAAACTATATATCTGTCGATTTAAAACAAGGTATACTTAAAGTTCTTGGAAAGAGAAATAAAGAAAGATTAATACCAATTCATGATTTACTTAAAAAACAACTTGAGTTATATTTAAAATGTAGGTTTAATTTCAAAAAATTATCTAAAACAAAAACTTTTTTTTGTTTTGAGGATGGAAGAAAAATAACTCCTGGTTTTATATATAAAACAGTAAATTCTTATTTCAATTTAGTTTCATCTAAAACTAAAAAAAGCCCTCACATGCTTAGACACAGCTTTGCAACTCACATGTTAGATCAGGGAGCAGACTTAAATGCCGTAAAGGGATTATTAGGGCACTCCAGTGTTGCAGCTACACAAAACTACACTCATACAAGTATGAAGAAAATTAAGTCAATATATTCAAAATCGCATCCAAGAGGAATAAATAAGGATTAGTTTGATTATTGAGACAACGTGATTTTAAATAATCATTTAATAACTACTTCTTATTAGCTTATTTTGAAGTGAATTTATATAAAACCATGAATTAAGTAACCAAAAGAAGCTCCAAGAGCAAACATTATAAGACCTCTTAATGAAAAAAACCATGTGAAATTCTTCTCCCATGAGTCAGGAATAAGATTTTTATTTGCATCCTCAAGCTTTCCAGTTTTAATTGAATAGCCTGCATACCAGTATATAAATGAAACCAAAACAGTAATAAAAATAATGGTTACTAAGAATTCTTTGTTTATATCCATATCTTTTTAATTTAAAGTAAGTTAGGAAAAATTTTATATAACACAAAATAACTCGATTCAATCAAAAATTACACTTAGAAATGATTTTTATTTTTGGTTAGAAAACATCTAAGATTTTATTGATTTTTTCCTGACGTGTAAATTTAATATTCTCTCGCTTTCCTTCTTAACCATCGGATGATTTCTGTGCCCCCATATTTTTTCACGTGCTATTTTTCCTGATTTTACTAAATCAATAACTGGTTTTGGATAATCTAATTTTATATCATTAAACTCTTTGTCTAATTCTGTCATTTTCCAGGGTTCGTGAATAAACTCTGGTGGAACATCTTTTAATTCTGTTACCCATTCTTTAATAAATAAACCTTCTGGATCATGTTCTTTAGATTGTTTTATTGGGTTATACATTCTAACGGTATTTATGCCTGTTGTTCCTGCTTGCATTTGAAATTGAGTGTAATGAATCCCTGGTTCATAATCAAGAAATAAATTTGCTAAATGATATACTCCCTTTCTCCAATCACAGTCAAAGTGAAGACAAAATATAGACACTAACATAGCTCTCATTCTAAAATTAATCCATCCTGTTGCTTTGAGACATCTCATACATGCATCCACCAATGGAAATCCTGTTATACCTTCTTTCCAATTCTTAATTAGTTTTTCATTATTTGAATAATTTAAAACTTCATAACCTCGATTTACACAATGAGTTTCATAGTTGCATTCCGATTCAAACTTTTGAATAAAGTGATTATTCCACTTCAACCTAATTAGTAAACCATTGAAGCTTCTTTTATTATAATTATAATTATAATGTTGAATTACATGGTGATAAGTTTGTTTTATAGTGATATTTCCAAATGCCAAATAGGGTGATATTCTTCCACAAGATTTTCTACTTTCTTTAGGTTTTGAGATATGCACACTATAGTTTTTACCTCTATTATTACAAAAAGATTTTAAATATTTCCAAGCAAAAACCTCTCCAGGCTTTTGAAATAAAACTGGATATTGTTTTAATTTAATTTCTAAAGATTCATTTAATTTAAATTTAAATTTAGATTTTATTTTTTCACCCTTGAATTGCGTATATAAGTTTGTGATTGTTTCCTTTTTTATATAATTTAACCATTGTTTATCCCAATTATCTCTATTCTTTATTCCACGAACGATACCATCTCTTTGAAACTCTCTCCAATTTATACTTCTAATTTTAAGAAATTTTGATATTTCTTTATCCCTATTCCAAGTATTTAAGATTCCAGTTTCTTGATATGAAAAGACTGTTTTTAAATTAAACTCATGACTTAATTGTTTAAATACATCAATAGACTCTGCATTATATACAATTACTTCTCTATCATACTCTCTTAATTTTATATTCATTTCCACAATAGAATGGTAAATAAACTGTAAATGCCTCAAGGAACTATCCGGAAGTGCAATTAATGAAGGCTCATATATATAAATTATAATATATTCTTCTTCTGCTTTCTCTGCTTCAAAAAAAGATTGGTGGTCTTGAATACGTAGATCTCTTTTTAACCAAACAATATTTCTTTTTTCCTTCATCATAAGTATATCCCAATCCAATTATAAATATAAATAATTATAAACCGTAATACTTTATTTATAATCCACAACATTTAAATTTTTCGTACCTAGACATAAAAAATTAAGATATTTTAATATGTAATGAAAATGCTGAATTGCATTAATAAATTCGACTCCTAAAAAAAATATCAATAATATAGTGTTTGAATAATCAAGTTTTTTCAATTTAACTATAAAAGAAGTTTAGTGAATGTAATCAGAAGGAAGAAGATGAGATTAAAAACAATTGATTTAAAAGACGAATTAACTTAAGATTTTTGTCAAAAAATATGTGGAAACACGAAATTAGACAACTACCAATTTAAAAAACAGGACTCAGCCTTGTCTAGATTAGACAGGCAGGTAGATAAAACAGTCAATAAATTTAGATAGTAGGATTCTTCTTTTTTCTAATAAAGATTTTATATTTGCACCTGTTCATTGAAAAGATAAGAAAAGTTACTTTTGATAAATACTAAGACTTATGCGTAGATTAGGATAATCGTTCGTTATCTTTTTATCGTATAACCTTTCAAAAATACTATCAATAAATAAAATGCCGATGTAGCTCAGCTGGCTAGAGCAGCTGATTTGTAATCAG
>TARA_B110000444_G_scaffold250220_1_pt1 | contig 22344 bp, 22 predicted proteins | sample TARA_B110000444 | Tara Oceans TARA_B110000444 (sample SAMEA4398370) | marine metagenome | biome: Polar Biome; feature: [SRF] surface water layer (ENVO:00010504); material: water (ENVO:00002006), including particulate matter (ENVO:01000060) such as... | depth 5 m | reverse complement strand
CCATGATCAAAAGCCTTAATTACTGCTTTTTGAACCATTTCTGAAGGTCCATATGGATTTTCATTTGAGCTTAACTTTATTGTTTCTAAAAATGGTCGAGGATTAAACTTCTTAATCTCCTGATTTGAAAGCATTAATTCTGGGGCCAATAAAAGTCCTCCTAAACCAACGGAAGAACGTAACCAATCTCGTCTACTTTGCATAATTTTTTATTTTAATTTTCTTTTGTTTTAAGTGTAGGGTATGAAACCCCTAGTTGCTCCAGGTAAGAATCGTACTTGGTTTCATCATAATAAAATTTTTCAAGTTCATTTCTGTATTTCCCCATTATCGCTGTGTTTAATTCAATTGGAGGGGGGTCATTAGCTGAAATCATTGGCTTGTATGTTTCTTCTTTTTTTTGGATGTTTTCAAAATAATCCTTAGCTGAGGAAAGTAAATTGGGTTGAACTAAAAAATCTAAAACTGTCATTGCTACCACTTTAGCTCCTGCTGTAGCTCCTTTGTGAGCGATAGGAGTAGCCATAGCAATAGCATTAGACCAGTGATGTCCTTGAAGTCCAGGTATGTTGGAAGGGAATCGAAGTGTAACGGTTGGGACTGTCCATGAAACATCCCCTATATCATCCGAACCACCACTAACCATGATTTTTGATGGTTTACCAATAGGGTATAATTCAGTAGCTAGTCCATTGTTGTTATTTGATTTTACCTCTTTCTGAACAGCCTTAGCTAAGGTTTGATCTTCTTCTGACCATATAGGCAATCCAACGTCTTGGATATTTTGATACATAGTTTCAGCGATCACTTTATTAAAATGTCTTGGCCAAGCTGTGCCTAACACTCTTGATGTAACTTTTGTATCAGTCATCATTGCAGCTCCCTGGGCAATATTATTTGCATCATTATACATTTTCATTATTCCATCGTACTTAACATCTCTCAAGTAATACCAAATAGATGCTTTTGAAGGAACGACATTTGGTTGGTCTCCCGCATCAGTGAAAATTGAGTGAGATCTTTTCAGGGGGTGCAAATGTTCTCTTTTATAGTTCCATCCAACATTCATAAGTTCAGCTGCGTCTAGTGAGCTTCTACCTCTCCAGGGAGAGCCCGCCGAGTGAGCCGCTTCTCCATCAAATGTATATTCAACTGATATAAGTCCAGTTCCTGTTGCCTGACCCCAAGAAACTTGAAGATTACTGCTAACATGAGTAAAAATACACATGTCAACTCCTTTAAATAATCCATCTCTAACAAACCAAGCTTTTGAAGCGACTAACTCTTCAGCTATTCCAGGCCATAAAAGCAAAGTCCCTTTAATCCCTTCGGATTTCATTATTTTTTGCACGGATAAAGCTGCTGTAATATTAACGGGGATTCCAGAGTTATGACCTTCTCCGTGCCCTGGAGCTCCATCCACCATTGGCTTATGATATGCCACGCCAGGATATTGAGATGCTTTAGGAATACAATCAACATCACTTCCAAGCGCTATGACTGGTCCTTCACCATTTGACCACTTAGCAAACCAAGCTGTTGGGATTCCTGAAACCCCATATTCAATTTCAAAGCCATTAGATTTTAGGATATTGGTCAAGTATTTTGAAGATTCTACTTCATGAAATCCTAATTCAGCAAAACTAAAAATTTTATCAACCATAATCTGAGTTTGTTTATGGTTGTCATTAACAATAGTCTCAGCTTCGGCTTTATACTTTTTTAATTTAGATTTAGAATATTTTTTTTGAGCAGTTACATTTGATGAAATTAATAGGATTAATATCAAGTGTAAAAGATCACGAAAGGTAAAATTGTTTGTTGTCATTTTATTAGTATTAAAATCTTAGTTTATCTAAAAATATGAAAAAAACATCTAATCCCTGCATGTAATTAAAACCTCATGTTTAAATCTTAAATGATTATTTTGCATAAATATTGAGTTTTTTATGAAATATCTGTTTATCCTGTTATTCTCAAGTTCGATTATTTACCTCGCTAGTTTAGATAAACTAATTGAATCTGATTTAGATAGCATAAGTCAGATAGATGGACAAGAGCTAATAAACAGGAGTATTTTATATCACGATCCAAATAGTTCTTGGGGTACATTTAATGGAATTATGAATATCACAATGACAAGACCCGATAGGTCTGAAAGAAATAGTGAAGTTGAGATTGATATACTAAAATCTTATTTCAGATCTAAAGTTGTTCAAGATAATATTACTGTTGAACAGGTTGTGGAAAATGATGTATGTAAAATATCTCTTAATGGGAAATATACTTTTTCTGAAGATGATATAAAAAAACATAAGTTAACCTGTGGTTTTGCATTAAAAATGAGAAATTATTACACGTATCTTTATGGTCTGCCAATGAAGTTAAAGGATCCAGGAACAATTATTAATCCTAAAGTAACTACTAAAAATTTTAAAGGAAAGGAGTATTTAGTTTTAACGGTAGACTATGAAGAACCTGTTGGAAAAGATCGTTGGTATTTTTATTTTAACCCTAAATCATATGCCCTTGAAGTTTACCAGTTTTTTCATGAAGAGAGTAAAAATGACGGTGAATATATTTTGCTTTCAGAAGAAAAAGAAATAAGTGGTATTAAAATGCCAAAAATTAGATCATGGTTTTATAATGAAAAAGATAAATTTTTAGGAACAGATACCTTAAATTAATTCTATGAAAAAAATTCTTAATAATAGACTCTTTCTTCTTGTTATGGTCGGAGTTTCAATAGGTTTGAGCGTTCGGCTTTATTTTAATTTTAATGATATCCCCATTTATGATCTTAGACTTGCATTCAACTTTATATTTAACAATAAAAGCATTCCTCAATATAAAAATCTTTCTGAAAAATTGGGTTATGAGAAAAATGATAAGCTATTAATTATTCATGCGGATGATCTAGGTTTATCCAAATCGGTCAATGAGGCTTCCTTTGGAGCGTTAGATGAAGGATTTGTTAATTCTGCAAGTGTTATGATTCCTGCTCCAAACACCAAAGAGGTTGCAAATTACTTTCAGAAAAATCCACAGACTGATTTAGGTCTTCATCTAACATTTACAGCAGAATGGAAAGATTACAAGTGGTCTGGTATTAGTACAAATGATTCAATTCCTTCTTTAATAAACGATAAAGGAGATTTTTACGAAAAGAAAAAAACTTTTATAAAAAGAGGCGATCCCAAGGATGTGAAAAAAGAATTACAGGCACAAATAGATTATGCCAAATCCATTGGAATAAACCCCACCCATATTGATAGCCATGAAGGTGCCTTGTTTTTTTCACCTGAATTTTTCCAAATATATTTAGAACTAGGAGAGAAAAATAAACTTCCTGTTTTTGTGCCTCAGATTTTAGCACCTCATTTTGATAGTCGTTTTTTAAAACCAAATAATTTAGTCGTAGTAAACAAAATGTACATGGCTGAAAAAAATATTTCATTTGATGATTGGTCAAAATATTATATAGATGTTCTAAATAATCTGGATCCTGGGTTAAACGAAATAATAGTTCATCTTGGATATGATAATATAGAAATGCAGGAAATTACTTCTAAAAGAGTTGCCTATGGTTCTAAATGGAGAAATCTAGATTATGATGTTGTTTCTAGTGCTGAATTTAAAAAAGTCATAACTGAAAATGATATTAAATTAGTGACTTGGAAACAAATAAAAAACTTAATATACCCTCTTAATTAGATGTTTTTTTAGAAAATTTTTCTGTAAGTAAGATTGATTCTTTCATTAATTTTTCTTGAAGTTTTCGGGACTTGATGAAGCCAGTTGTGCTGCATCGATCCCGACATGATCAATAAACTTCCATGCTCAAGTATAATTTTTAGCCTATCTGATTTATTGACTTTATGCTTTAAATGAAAGGCCCTCTCTTGGCCTAAAGTAATTGACCCTATTACTGGATTTAAACCTAATTCCTTTTCGTTGTCGGCATGCCACCCGTTACTGTCTTTCCCATCTCTATATAGGTTCATTAAAACAGTGTTGAATTCATTTGTATAAACATTGCTGATTTTATTTTTTAAATAAATTAGCTCTTCTGTCATGGGTTTTGACTGCATTGTGATATTAGAATAACTGTATTGATTTTTCAAAACACTATGTAAAGAAGTCAGTCTTGGTTGCATATACGTTTTTCCGAAAACTTTAATTGGATCCTGTTGCCAAGGAATCGTATTTTTAAATATCTTAAATAGTTTATTTGCTTTATTTAAGTCTAAAAAATGTGGATAATAAAATAGCTCTCCGTCAGGAATTTCAGGATTCCATACGTTTTGAGAATTAATTCTAGATTTACTCATAAGAAAAATGTTAATTTATAATTTTATAGATTGAAACTTTGTAGTTTATAAATAAATTTTGAGGAAAATAAAGTATAATTTTAATATTATAAAAACTAAAAACAACTTTTTATTTTAATAAAAAATGAAGCATGCCAAAAAATAAAGACAATAATATATCACTTGATGATATTTATTTTTTTATGAATAATCCAAATGAATTTAAATTCACTGATTTTACAAAAAAAAGAATTATTCAGAGTTATGAGCGTGTTCAAAAAATGGCTTTGAGTGAAAAGGCAGTATATGGAATAAATACTGGTTTTGGCCCACTTTGTACCACAAAAATATCAAGTGATGAAACAGAGTCTTTACAGAAGAATCTTTTACTAAGTCACTCGGTTGGAGTTGGAAACCCAATAGCACCTGAGCTTTCCAAGCTAATGTTAATCTGTAAAATTCAATCCTTATCAAAAGGCTACTCTGGAATTCGTTTAGAAATATTAGATCGACTGATTTATTTTATTCAAAATAATCTAACTCCTTTTGTTCCAGAAAAAGGATCTGTTGGGGCTTCTGGAGACCTCGCCCCACTTGCTCATTTATTTTTACCCCTAATTGGAAATGGATTCTTTTGGGATGGTAAAGAAAAGATTAATGCTGCATTCGTTTTAAAAAAACATAATCTAACTCCTTTTTCCCTTCACGCGAAAGAAGGACTTGCTCTTATTAACGGTACACAATTTATTTTAGCCCATGCTATAAAAGCAATTTCAAAGCTAAATTATCTTTTAAATTTAGCAGATCTAGCCGCAGCAATGTCGTTAGAAGGTTTCCAGGGAAGCTTGGCTCCTTTTAAAGAAGAGCTTCACGAATTAAGACCCTTTGCTGGTAACAAAAAAGTTGCAAAACGTATAAGGGGTCTGTTAAAAAATTCTCAAAACTCCGATTCACATAAAAATTGTGATCGAGTTCAAGATCCCTACTCAATTAGATGCACTCCTCAGGTACATGGAGCATCAAGAAACGCATTAAATCATGTTAAAGAATTGGTTGAAATCGAAATCAATTCTGTTACTGACAATCCAGTGATTATTGATGATAACACGTCAATATCTGGAGGCAACTTTCACGGGCAACCTTTAGCAATTGCTCTTGACTATTTAAAGGTTGCTGCAGCTGAAATAGGTAATATTTCAGACAGGAGAAGCTATTTGCTTTTAGAGGGTTTACACGGACTGCCTGTAATGCTTACAGAAAATCCTGGCCTTAATTCAGGATTCATGATCACTCAGTATACAACTGCAGCATTAGTTTCTGAGAATAAATCATTATGCTTTCCTTCATCTGCAGATAGTATTCCAACGGGAATGGGTCAAGAAGATCATGTTTCTATGGGTAGCATATCAGGCCGTAAATGTCTTGAGGTAATTGATAATCTTGAGAAAATAATTGCTATTGAATTGTTACATTCTGCACAATCATTAGAGTTTAGACGTCCAAATACATTTTCTTCAGCTATTGAAAAAACACTCTTAATTATTCGAAAAAACGTTAAAAAGTTAGAAAATGATAGGGTTTTAAGTACAGACATTGAGATAGTAACAAAGCTGATTGAAAATCAATCTTTAAATGTATATCCTGAATTATGACTTTTAAAGAAGCAATTTTACAAGGAATCCCTGAACAACTTCCAATAAGTAAATCATTTGATTCTAGTCTTAACCCTGCGCCTAAAAGAAAGCAAATTTTAAATCTAAGTGAGAAAAAGTTGGCAATTAGAAATGCCTTGAGATATTTCCCCAACAAATGGCACAAAGAGCTTAGTCTAGATTTTGCAAAAGAATTAGAAGATTTTGGAAGAATCTATATGCTTCGCTTTAAGCCAGAATACACGATTTATGCTAGACCGTTAAGTGAATATCCGGCAAAAATTGATGAAGCCAAGTCAATAATGTTAATGATTCAAAACAATTTGGATATAAATATAGCTCAACATCCTCAGGAACTTATTACCTATGGAGGTAACGGAGCGGTATTTCAAAATTGGGCCCAATATTTGTTGACCATGAGGTATTTAGCCACAATGAATAAAAATCAAACGCTACATCTTTATTCTGGACATCCTATGGGGTTATTTCCGTCCTCTAAAAAATCTCCAAAACTTATAATAACTAACGGAATGATGATTCCTAATTATTCTAAACCCGATGATTGGGAGAAATTTAACGCTTTGGGGGTGACTCAGTTTGGCCAAATGACTGCTGGATCATTTATGTATATTGGTCCTCAAGGAATAGTTCACGGAACAACTATTACTTTAATGAATGCTTTTAGGAAGGTTTTAAAAGCAAAAGAATCTGTTAAAGGGAAAATTTTTCTAACATCAGGTTTAGGGGGGATGAGTGGAGCTCAACCAAAAGCCGCAAATATAGTTGGATGTATATCAATAACTGTTGAGGTCAACTCGTCCGCTGCAAAAAAAAGATACGATCAAGGGTGGGTAGATGTTCTTATCTCAAATATTCATGAGTTGGTTGATTTTGTAAAAAAATCTCAAATTCTTAAAAATACAGTATCCATAGCATACATTGGTAATATAGTAGAGGTTTGGGAAATATTTTTAAAAAAGGATATAAAGATAACGATTGGTTCAGATCAAACCTCTCTTCACAACCCTTGGTCTGGAGGTTATTATCCAATTGGTATTAGCTATGAAAAAGCAAACAAAATGTTGAAAGACGAGCCTGTGATTTTTAAGGAAAAGGTTCAAGAAACACTAAGGCGTCATGCGCGAGCTATAAAGCTTCATGTTGAAAAAGGAACTTATTTTTTTGATTATGGAAATGCTTTTTTATTAGAAGCTTCTCGGGCTGGTGGAGATGTTTTAAATCATGATAAAACAGATTTTTGTTACCCTTCATACGTTCAAGATATTTTAGGTCCCATATGTTTTGATTATGGTTTTGGTCCATTTAGATGGGTTTGTGCATCGGGAGATCCGAAAGATTTGGAAATAACTGATACGATTGCAAAAAATATATTGTTGGGTATAAAAAAAAATGCTCCAGAAGAAATCCAAGGTCAATTGGATGATAATATTAAATGGATAGAAGATGCTCAAAATAATAAACTAGTTGTTGGGTCTCAAGCCAGAATACTGTATGCAGATGCGCTAGGTCGAATTGAAATTGCTAAAGCATTTAACACTGCCATTTCTCAGGGTAAAATAGGTCCAATTATTCTTGGCAGGGACCACCATGATGTGAGCGGTACAGATTCTCCATACAGGGAGACATCTAATATTTATGATGGTAGCAAATTTACTTCAGACATGGCTATTCATAATGTAATAGGAGATAGTTTTAGGGGTGCTACATGGGTTTCCATTCACAATGGAGGAGGAGTAGGCTGGGGTGAGGTAATTAATGGAGGTTTTGGAATGCTTCTAGATGGTTCTAAAAATTCAGAAAAAAGATTAAAAAAAATGTTATTTTTTGACGTTAATAATGGAATTGCTAGGAGAAGTTGGGCCAGAAACAAGCCTGCTATTTTTACTATAAAAAAAGAAATGGATCGATCAAAAAACCTAGATGTAATTATTCCAGAAATTGTAGACGATAAAATCTTAGATTCTTTATTTAAATGAAAATACTCTTTAAAAACATTAAAGGACTTCTTCAGACTCTTAGTGAAACTAAAAATTACTTGAAGGGTCATGAGATGAAGAATTTATCTCAAATTAGTAATGCCTATTTATTAATAAATGATGATAAAATAATTGACTTTGGTGAAATGAATGCCTGTCCAACACTACAGGTGGATAAAATCATCAATGCAAATGGGAAATACATACTACCCTCTTGGTGCGATTCTCACACCCACATTGTTTATTCTGGTTCAAGAGAAAAAGAATATGTTGATAGGATTAATGGCAAATTATACGAGGAAATTGCAAAAAATGGAGGGGGAATATTAAATTCTGCGAAAACCCTCAAAAATACTTCTTTTGATAAATTATACAACGAAAGTGCAAAACGTCTTGAAGAAATTATAAGTCTAGGAACAGGAGCTATTGAAGTTAAATCAGGCTACGGCCTTCATCTTTCCGAAGAAATAAAAATGCTTGAAGTCATTAAAAAATTAAATGAAAATTATGAAGTCTCTATTCAGCCAACATTTCTTGCAGCGCACGCAGTACCAGATGAATATAAAAATAGAAAAGAGGAGTACATAAATCAAATAGTTCGTGAATGGATCCCATCTGTTTCTGAGAAAAAATTAGCTAAGTTTATAGATGTTTTTTGTGAAAAAGGATATTTTAATCTTGAGGAAACCAGATTAATCCTTGAGGCTGGTAAAAAACACCATTTAGTCCCAAAAGTTCATGTTAATCAATTTAATTCCTTTGGAGGAGTTAAGCTTTGTAAAGAAGTTGATGCTCTAACAATTGATCATCTTGAAGTTCTAAGCAAAGATGATTTAAAGATTCTGAAAGGTAGTAGCATGATGCCTGTTGCCCTTCCTAACTGTTCTTTTTTCCTAAATATTCCTTATGCACCTGCGCGAAAAATCATTGACAATGACATTCCTTTAGCTTTGGCTTCTGATTTTAATCCTGGATCAGCTCCATCTGGAAACATGAACTTCGTGGTTTCTTTAGCGTGTTCTAAAATGGGAATGACTCCTGAAGAGGCTATCAATGCAGCCACTATAAATGGAGCATATGCTATGGGGCTTTCAAAAGAATTAGGAAGCATCACTGTTGGGAAAAAAGCTAATATTATATTAACAAAATCAATTCCTTCATTTTCCATGATTCCTTATGCTTTTGGGTCCAATTTAATTGAAGATGTTTTGATTAACGGAAAATTTATCAAGTAAACTTTGAATAAAATAGATCAATACTATCGTCCGCCTAATAAACAAATGTGGAAAGGACGCATGTCATCTCCTGATTCTCCAAATGAATACTGGCATGAACAGGTAGCCCTAAGGACTAAAAGTAATATTTCAGATTTACATGGTAGTATCGCTCTATTAGGATATGCTTGTGATGAAGGAGTTAAGAGGAACAATGGGAGGCAAGGAGCTGTGGATGGACCTAACGCCATTAGAGAACAGTTGGGAAAACTCTCATGGCATTCAAAAAAGAAAGTTTCTGACTATGGTGACGTATTATGTTATTTAAACAATCTAGAAGTCACACAAAAATTATATTCAGATATCGTTCAAGAAATAATTGAATCTGGTCAATTAACAATCGGTTTGGGCGGAGGGCACGACCTTGCATATGGACATTTCTGTGGAATACACAGAGCCATTAAAAATGGAATGAAATCTAAAATTGGCATTTTAAACTTTGATGCACATTTCGATTTAAGACCCCCTTTAGAAGGCCCAAATTCAGGGACTCCATTTTATCAAATACTAAAAGAGTTTAAAGACGACGTTAAATATCTTGCTTTAGGTATTCAGAGGCCGTCTAATCCATTATCTCTTTATAAAATTGCTTCTGAATTCAATGTAGATTTCATACCAATAGAAGATTGTAAATCAATTAATATTAGTAATGTTTGTGGAATAATTGATGATTGTTTTAAACAATGTGAATCGATTTACATAAGTATAGATCTGGATGGTTTTAGCTCGTCAAACGCACCGGGAGTAAGTGCTCCTGGACCTTTTGGTTTTTCTACGAAGTTTTTTCAACTTATTTTCGAATATTTATTAGAAACGAAAAAAGTTATAGCCATCGATGTCGTGGAGCTCAATCCAATTTATGACGTTGACTCAATCACCGCTAAACTTGCATCTCAGATAATAGATTTAGCCGTTAGTAGATAATTTTTTTTAAGTTTGAATGAAGCTTATAAAATTTTTATTTACAATGAAAAAAATAAATATGAAAAAATTAATAATTAGATATTTTTTAGAGTTTTGCGTCATTATTCTTGGAATATCTATCTCCTTTTATATCGAAAAACAAAATGCTTTGGATTATAAAAAAGAATTAAAAAATCAATCTCTAAAAAAATTGATAAAAAATGTAAATGAAGATTTAATAGACAGTAAGTTTAACTACGAACAACACTCTAAGGCTTCATTATCTGGGGAAATAATATTAGAAAGAGGCAAAGATTTATATAAAACAAATAAAGACTCTTTAGGTTATTATTTAACTGTAGCTGCTGTTATTAATACCGTTTTAGTTGATAACCAAGAAGAGTATAATGCTTTAAAAAATTCAGGATTAATTGAGTTAATTGATAATGATACTCTCGTGTCTTATTTACAAAGCAAATATTCACGTCATAATTTTTATAAAAAATTGGAATCAGTGATTAATGAGCTTTCTTATAAAGCTTCCAATATAGTATATGATAAAGTAACTTTAGAAAACAAAAAAAGACTTTGGGGCCAGCCAATTTATTGGTCACCCTATAAACAAAATTCAAACTATTTATCTGTTAAGGATATAAATTTAATATATCATAAAAGAGGATTTCATGAATATTATGCAAAAGTAATTAAATCAAGTATTAAGATGGATTCAATAATTATTTTAACGTTAAAAAAAGAAATTCTTTATGATTAATAAACTTGATTCGAAAGAATTCAATCAAACCAATACGAAATAGTTATATTTAAAAAATGGATGTGAATTGAATGGTATTTATATCTTTAAAAAACTTATAACTATTTACGTATGAAAAATTTTCTTTTTTACATTATTCTTTTATCAACAAGTTTTTCTTTTAGTCAAACAATTGAAAGAATAAACAGTCCCGAACATCTTGAGAAAAATTATCCTTTTTCCGAAGCTACAATTGTTAACAATGTGATCTACCTATCTGGAGAAGTTGGAACACTTCCAAATGGAAAGTTAATTGAAGGTGGAATTACTGCGGAGACAAAACAAATACTTACAAATATTAAAAATATATTAAATAAAATGGGGGCTTCAATGGATGATGTTTTTAAGTGTACATGTATGCTGTCTGACATATCAGAATGGGGAGAAATGAGTGCTGAATATGTTAAACATTTTAAAAAAGATAAGCTTCCAGCCAGAAGTGCTTTCGCAGGTAGTGGTCTAGCTCTAAATGCAAAATTGGAAATAGAATGTATGGCTATAAAAAACTAAAAATGAAATATTATATTATACTTCTACTTTTATTACCTCTTAGCTGTATGGAAATGCCAACTAATGGGGCTGAAACGTTTAATTTATCTGGCAATCATTTTGCTATAGCGGTTAAGGATCTTAAAAAAACAGGGGATTTTTATGCAAATACTCTTAAAATAAATGAAATTGATATTTCATCGACAGGTCTTCCTCATCGATGGTTTAAATTAAATAAAGGACTGGAAATTCATTTGGTTAGCAGTGATAAAACTCTCCCTAAAAAAACTAGAAATAATCATTTAGCAATTCAAACAAATAATATTAATGTTGTCGCTTCTTACCTAAAAGGAGAAAAAATTGAATACTATGATTGGCTAGGAAATTCAAATACTATCCAGGAAAGATTTGATGGAGTTCTCCAAATTTATCTTACTGATCCAGAAGGAAATTGGATTGAAATAAATCAAAAAGCAAAATTATAGAAAATTTAAAAATACTAATTTTCACCACAAACACTATCATTATATTCTTTTTTGGCTTCTATTTATTAAAATGGGAACCAACTGTCGTTGGAGTTTTTAGAGAAATAATAATTCTTCCAACTTTTGCAATGCAATTATGCTTAGCATTTTATATCACAGTTATGTTATTAACTAAAAAGATGAAGCCAAACATCTTTTCCATTGTTCATTTAACTTTAACTTTATTATTAATACTTTCTTTTCAGCTATAAAGAATTATATTTTGATATTTTACAAGTTCCTGCTTGGTTAAAAAAATATACTCTTACTTTATTAAAATTAAATGATTAACTAAATAATCATACGTATTTTTGTTTAAATTAAAATTATCGGTAATGAGAAAAATTGTTGCTTTTGGTGCTAGTTCATCAAAAAAATCAATTAATAAAATGCTGGCAAATTTTGCAGCTAAACAAATTGAAGATGCTGAAGTTAATTTATTGGATCTAAATGATTTTGAAATGCCGATTTACGGTATAGATTATGAGAATGAAATTGGTATTCCTGAACAGGCCCATGAATTTAAAAATGAATTGAGTTCTGCTGATGGGATTATAATTTCTTTCGCTGAGCATAATGGAGCCTATACTGCTGCTTTCAAAAATATCTTTGATTGGATTTCAAGAGTTGAAAAAATCGTTTGGTTCAACAAGCCAATGTTTTTATTAGCGACCTCTGATGGTGCAAGAGGAGCAATTACAGTTCTTAAAATGGCTCACGATAGAATTTCAAAAGGAGGTCAATTAGATATACCTAGCTTTTCTCTTCCAAATTTTATCCAAAATTTTGATTCTAATTTAGGTATAACAGATGAAAAATTGAAAATTGAGTTCGACTCGTGTATTAAGTCATTTAGCGAAAATTTATAATATGTCCCTAGAAATTTATCCTGTTAACAGTCAAGCAAAAGGTGATTTTAATAATGGGGAAATCTTAGAAAATAAACCAATTGGGTTTCCTGGTGATGGTGGAAAATTAAAGCCTTACTCAAATATTTTTTATTGGGCAAACGCATGGACAAGTTCAAAAAAAAGTACAATTGGGCTTCATCCACATCAAGGATTTGAAATTTGCAGTTTTGTATTAAAAGGGCAAATAAATCATTATGATACAAAGCAAAAAAAATGGATTTTGTTAAATCAAGGAGATGTTCAAATAATCAGATCTGGAAGTGGCATATCTCATGCTGAGGAATTAATGGAAAATTCTGAAATTTTTCAAATCTGGTTTGATCCTGATTTATCAAAAACACTTAAAAAAAATGCTACATATGATGATTACAAAAATGATTCATTTGAAAAATTTGAATCCAATAAAGCAACTATAAAGTTGATTAAGAATTCTAGTTCTAAGATGCAAATGGATTCGGAGGGGGTATCTATTAAAGAATATTTTATTAAAAAAGAGGCTAATAATTTTAGTATTGATGTTTTAATCGATAAAATCCATTCTTTTTTTATTTTGGAAGGAAGTATTCAAATTGAAGATAATCTTTGCTCGGCTGGGACTTTTTTTAAAGTATCAAATACAAATAAGATAGAATTCAATATTAATTCTGATGTAAAAATTTTTGAAATCATAACTCCATTGAAACTAACCCACAAAACTTACGCTAGTACTATGATTTAGAGTGCCAATAAGCCAGGCCTAGAAATAATAATTGAAATGGCGCTCTTATAATTGCAGTTTGTCTAGTTATTCCAAGCGCATTTTGGGCATCTTGACTTTGAATTAAATAAATATTTGCAGGGAATACGGCAAATAAAAGAATAATGAGTCCCCAAGCAGAATCCTTTCTATATTTGGTCAACAGCCCTATTCCAAAAATTACTTCAAAAAAACCACTGATGTATACTGCTTCAATTTTCCAGGGGAAAGATGAAGGCATGATCGCCATGAAATAATTAGGATTATTAAAATGCTCAATTCCAACATATGCATAAGAAATAGCCATTAAATATATTGTTGCCTTTTTTATATATGTCATTTTATAAAAATACACTTCTAATCAAGAAACAGGTATTTTATAATTAAAATATTATATTAATAGTCTTTTATTAAATACTTTCGTTAAATAATTAAAAATGAAAAAATGAAAAAATTACTACTTATTGCAATAGCGTTATTTGCTATTTCATGTCAAAATACCCCTGATATGAGTCTCTATAATACTAACAAGGAAATTGCTGAAAAGTGGATTAGAACATACGAATCCCCAACTAATTATGAATTATTTGAATCATTAGTTGATAAAAATATCGTTTTTCAATCTCCTCAATATGGAGTTGGAGAAGTTGGATATGACGAAATCTTAGCTCAAGCTAAATATTATATGTCTGGTTTTGAAAATGTTACATTTACTCCTAGAGCATGGCTTCCTGGAGTTGATGAAACTACCTTAATGGCTGATGGAAGTGTTCGAGTTTATGGAACATGGAAAGGGAATAGTATCGAATCAGGAAAAACATTTTCTCTTGATGCATATCACTATTTCAATGTTAAAGATGGTAAAATTATTGAATCTGGAGATTACTTTGACGCCACAGGAATGGTTGTGGCTACGCAACCTGACCCGGTTGAAGAGGCTGCTGCTGAATAATTAATATCTTATCTAAAACTTAAACCCTGCCTATTGGCGGGGTTTTTTGTATTTAGTATATTTAAAACATGAATGATTTATTAGAATCTCATTTCGGCATAATCCCTCTTGAAGTTGAGAAATTAAATGGATATGACAACATAAATTATTTGGTGAAAACAAACGATAATAAGTATCTATTCAAAACATATAATACCCTAGAGCTTTTGCCTTTTTTAAAGGCTGAAACCGAAGCTTTAAAGTTTTTAGATAATAATAAAATATTTAATTCGCCAATGCCAATAGAGTTTTTAGATGGCGAATATGTAAAAAAAATAACTTACAAAGGGCAAGAAATTTTGATTCGACTTTTGTCTTATATAGAAGGGGTTTTTATAGGAGAAATTAAGTCTTCAACTGAAATTACAAATTCACTCGGTATTTTATTAGCCAAATTAAATTTAAAACTTCAGTCATGGGATAATTCTGTAATTAAAAGTAAAGAGTCCGTGTGGAATTTAAATTCCTTCACAATGTGCAAGGAGTCCATTTACCAAATTGAAAAATATTCAGACAGAAACTTGGTTCACTATTTTTTTCAGCAATATGAGTTTGAGGTCATACCACATGAACAAAAATTAAGAAAATCAATAATTCATAATGATGCAAATGAATGGAATTTACTTGTTGAAAATAATTTAGTTACTGGTATAATTGATTTTGGAGATATTTCATATTCTGATTTAATAAATGAATTAGCAATAGCAATTGTTTATAATTCCTATAAAGAGTCAGATTACTTATTCTGGGCAGAAAAACTAGTAGCATCGTACAATTCTATAATCCCATTAGAAGAAATTGAAATTAAGATTCTTTATTATAAGGTTGCTTTGAGACTATGTGTTAGTGCTTGTAATTCCGCGAAAGCTAAAAATACAAATCCTGAAAACAAGTATGCAATACATAGTGAGTCAAAAATATTAAAGATGTTGAGAGAGTGGATTAAAATTAGTCCATTTCGTGCAGAAAATTTTTTTAGAAAAGCCTGTGGTTATAAGGAATTGATACCAACTGAAAAAGCTTCTTTGATATCAAGAAGAAAGGAAATTTTCAGCACTAGTATATCGCTTAGCTATAAAACTCCTATTTTGTTTAAAAAGGCTGCATTTCAGTACATGTATGATGAACAAGGGAATACATTTTTAGATGCTTATAACAATATTCCTCATGTTGGACATTGTCATCCAAAAACAATTAAAGTAGGTCAAGATCAAATGTCAAAATTAAATACAAATACCAGATATTTGTATGATTCTCTTTATGATTATTCAGAAAAATTACTCGCTAAATTTCCAAAAAGTCTGAATAAAATTTTCTTAGTAAATTCAGGAAGTGAGGCTTCTGATTTAGCAATCAGAATTGCCAAATGGTATACTAAAAAAAATAAGCTAATGGTGGTTGAGCAAGGATATCATGGACATACTCAAATTGGGATTGAAATAAGTGATTATAAGTTTAATAATTCCAAGGGTATTGGGCAACAGGAACATATTTTAAAAATACCTCTTCCGGATTATAAAAACAAGATAAAGTCAGTTGATCAAATAATTCATGGATTCGATAACCAACTAAATAACAATAGGAATAACGTAGCTCTTTTTATAAGTGAAACAATTTTAGGGTGTGCTGGACAAGTTCCCCTTCCAAAAAATTTTTTAAAGAATGTTTACTCCAAAATACGAGATCAGGGTGGTGTTTGCATTGCAGATGAAGTTCAGACTGGATTTGGTAGAAGTGGAAATCATTTTTGGGCTTTTGAAGATCAGGATGTTGTTCCTGATATGGTTATCATTGGAAAGCCTATGGCAAACGGTCATCCAATGGGTGCTGTAATAACATCAAAAAAAATAAGTGATTCTTTTGGAGAGGGCGTTGAGTTTTTTAGCTCCTTTGGAGGAAACCCTGTTTCTTGTGAAATAGCTAATACTGTTTTAGAAATTATAGAAGAAGAAGATTTGCAGTCAGAAGCAAAAGAAATAGGAGAATATTACATGAAGAAGTTGAAAAGTTTAAAAAAGGATAGTTATTTTATAGGAGAGGTCAGAGGTAAAGGTCTTTTTTTAGGTATTGAGATAATCACTAAATCTGGCAACCCTAATCCTATTCTCGCTCAAAAAATTAAAAATGGTTTAAGAGATAAATTTATTCTTGTCGGAACAGATGGAGAGTTTAACAATGTAATCAAAACCAAACCTCCCCTATGTTTTAATAAACAAAATGTTGATCAGGTTATATTAGAATTTTCTAAAATTATTAAAAAAATTAATTAAACCTTTCGATTTTATCTTCAAAATTACCAGGCGTTCTAGGTTCTATTTCAACTGAGTATTTTCCCATGTAAAAAAATCCAAGACATTTTTCACCTTCCTTTAGAGTAATATGCTCTCCTAAATAATTCATTAACGAAGGGGAGCTCCAATACGAACCAATACCTATACTACTTGACATAAGCCATAAGTTTTGGACTGCCATTGATACAGAGGCCAATTCTTCCCACTCTGGGATGGATTCCTTTGGATCTCTCTGCATACAAATAGCTATTACAACAGAGGATTTATTAATTTTTTCTTTAATTTTTTCATACCTAAACTTAGAAAAAGTTTGAGTTGTTTCTTGATATTTACCAGCTAAAAAATCACCTAACTTTTGTTTAGAGTTCTTTTTAAAAACCTTAAATCTCCAGGGCTCTGTTTTTCTGTGAGTGGGAGCCCAATTGGCAGCTTCTAAAATTTTATTTAACTCCTTTTCATTTATTGGAGATTCATTATACAGATTTGGCATTATTGACCTTCTGTTCTTAATTATTTTATAAATGTCCATTGATTAAACAACATTGTCTTTTAGCCAGACAAGGCTTTCGTCAAAATTTGAAAAAACTTGTTCAGCAGGTATCAAGTCAGGTATTATATCTATTCTCTCCATCATATACTTGGGTTGTTCAACTATATTTACAAGTAATACTTTCTTGCCAGAGTTAATCAAATCAACTAAAACATCCTCCATTGCATATAATCCTGACTGATCAATGTATGGCATTTTGTTAAGACGAATAATGACAGTTGTAGCGTTTTCAGGTATTTGCTTAGCTAATTGTTGAAAATCCGAAGTAGATCCAAAAAACAAAGGTCCTTCAATATGTTTTATAAATACATTTTTAGGAACATTTTTTTCATCGTCCCAAGGAATTTCTTCAAGAGGAATAATTGATGATCTCTGAGCGGTTAAGTCTCCAATTTTTTTCATAAACATCAAAGATGCAATTATAAGACCTATACCAACAGCATATACAAGGTTCCATACAGATGATAATACCAATACAATCAACATTATTGCAACTTCAGCTCTAGGCATGTATGGAATTGCTTTTAACCCTTTATAGTCCATCACACCAATTCCAACCGTAATCAAAATTCCAGCTAAAACTGCAGCTGGTATTAAAGAAGCAATAGGTCCTAGGGCTAATAAGATAATAAGCAATACAATTCCAGCAATCATCCCTGAAATTCTTGTTTTACCCCCTGCATTTATATTTACAACCGTTCTTATAGTTGCTCCTGCTCCAGGGATTCCACCAAAAAGAGCACCAATAGAGTTACCTATTCCCTGACCAATAAGTTCCTTATTCGGTTTGTGTTTTGTCTTTGTCATATTATCAGCTACTACCGATGTTAGAAGTGAATCAATTGCTCCCAACAAAGCAAGAGTAAGTGCAGTAAAAAAGTATGGAGTAATACTGCTCAAGTTAAATCCATAAAATATTTTAAAGTTAGGTAATGGCAGTCCGCTAGGTATTGTTTCAATTGTTCTATAGTCTAGTTTAAATACAATCGCAATTCCCGACATTACAAGAAGGGCTACAAGAGTGCTGGGAATAGCAGTCGTTATTCTTTTGAAGCCATAAATAATTATTATGGTACCCAGGGCAAGTAAAAGTTCTAAAATATTAATGTTTGTAAGTGAATTAGATAAAAACCTGATAGATCCAATTACACCTGAGGCTTCTGCTCCCGCAAGAGCTTTTGACTCTTTTAATATATCTTCTTCAGGAATATTTTGCGCTCTTTTGATTGTTTCTGTAATTTCTTCTAAAACAAGAATTCCTTCTTGCATTTCTTCATGTAATATATTGTCTAATATTAACTCTTCTGCTCTTGGTTTGAAGCTTTCAACAAATTCTTTGTCTTCGGTTGGATAATATCCAATTGCAGGTGCTATTTGTGTAAGAAGAATTATGACTCCTATTGCCGTCATAAATCCTGAAACTACTGGATATGGTATGTATTTGATATACTTACCAAACCCCACAACACCCAGGCAAATTTGTATAAGTCCAGATAATAAAAAAACTGTTAAAATCGACGGCAAAGCTTTAGACACATCTCCATCGTTTAAGGCTACAATACCCCCAATTACAACCATACTTACCGCTGTCATGGGAGCTGTAGGGCCAGAGATTTGTGTTTCAGTTCCGCCGAATAAAGCAGCAAAAAAACTTACAAAGATAGCCCCATATAATCCAGCACTAGGTCCTAATCCAGAACTAACTCCAAAAGCTAAAGCAAGTGGTAAGGCAACTATTCCTGCAGTAAGCCCACCAAAGATATCTCCCTTAATATTAGAAAAATTTAATTTATTCATTATTTAATTTTTAAAATTTACAATCCCAGTTTCTACATCATACATGGCTGAACATATCGAAACCTTATCAGAATCAATCATTTCTTTCAATATACTGCTGTGTGATTTAATATCGTTAATTGAATTATTTAAATTATTATTAGCGACAGAATTAACAAAATGAATATTGCTGGAATTCCTCATTTCCGATTGATCTGTCTTTGTTTTGTCAATGGCTGGTTTTATTTTTTGTAAAAGGTGCGTTAAATTTCCATCTTCCAATCCATCACATGCTCCTTTAACTGCACCACAAGATGTATGACCGAGAATAACTATTAATTTTACTCCTGCATACTTACATGCATATTCAATGCTACCTAAAACATCTTTGCTTATAACATTACCGGCAACACGCGCGCTAAAAATATCTCCAATTCCTTGATCAAAAATTGTTTCAACTGGTACTCTAGAATCAATACAACTTAAAACAATTGAAAATGGATACTGTCCATTTGATGTGTCAGAAATTTGAGATTTATAATCTCTTTCTACGAAGTTTTTATTTAAAAATCTCTCATTTCCTTTTTTTAAAAAGTTTAACGCTTCTGCGGAAGAAATTTGGGATTGTGATTTTTTTGTTTGAGCTTTAATATTATTCATTTGTAGGTTCTTAGTTGATTGCATTGCTAAAATAGATAAGAAAAAATAAAAAAAAATTAAAAAAAAATTAAAAAAATTAAAAAATATGTTAAAATCTGTCTTGTTTTTAACTAATCTAAATATAAAATACTGATATATATTTATTTATATTGGTTCTAACCGCAATGCATTTTACATTTATATAAATTAAAACTAAAAGTTATGTCTATAAGAATCGGTAATAGTTGCTCAAATTGTGATAGTATTCAATCAGATAATGTTTGTCAAATACATTCAGTCTCTGTAAATCCAACATATACATGTAATAGTTTTTCTATGAAAATATCTATAAAAAATGACGCTAGTTGCGTTACATGTGCACGTTACGAATCCCCAACATGTGCTAACCCTAAGAAAGCTGCTCCCAAAATGTCCTGTTCTCACTGGGCTCCTAGAAATGCTGTTGCTTAATATTATTAAATAAAAAGCCATGATTTGTTAAATTCTCTGGGTTTGATATTCTGAAAAAAACTTAAGACATCCCTTGTTTTACTATATCTTAGAATAAAAGTCTGGACAATTTTCGGTTTAATAGTTTCAATAGTTTTTGTTAGGCTTACATGATTTGAATGATTGGAAAAATTTAAAATGTTATTTTTCAAACAGGTTCATTCAAAATCTAATAATTACTTTTGATGGGTTTATAATAAAAAAATTAAGCCCCGTAGTTCAAAGGATAGAATAAAAGTTTCCTAAACTTTAGATACAGGTTCGATTCCTGTCGGGGCTACAAGTATTTTCCGTTACTAAAAATTCTAAGTCAAATTTGACTGACCAAGATTTAAAAGTTGAATTCATTAAAGTCTAACCAAAAAAAAACCAAGCCTCAGTAGGCTTGGTTTTTTAATTTTAAAATTATTAGCTACTATTTATCAGCTAAATATTTTTGAATCTGAACTTGCATTCCATTAACATCCATCCAGTCAGATAACTCAGCAATCTTTCCGTCTGAATTAAAGTTTAAAACTCCGTAGTACTTATTATAAACCTTAGCTCCTGACTCCGTATGAGTCCCTGACCAAGTTCCGTAAACTCTCATTCCATATGGACTAGAAGACGCTCCTTGATCTCCATCTCCTGATGAAAATGCTGAACCTGCCCAAAATGCTGGTGCGTTTGAATTTACTAACCCTTCACCTTCTGAAAAAATTATATTATCAAATTGATCAAAATAAAGTTGAAATTGTGATTTTGCATCATCATATCCAAGAATTTGATTTCCATTATATGCTGGAGGACTCCATTTTAAAGAATCTGCCATTGTAGCCATTAAATCTTCAATATTTTCTTCCTTAAAAGCTTTCCTATAAGCACTAAACGTTTCAATTTGGTTTTCAAAAATTGCCTTATCATCAGTAGAAGAAACATCCATTTTAACTTTTGTATCTACACTAGAGTTACACGATATTAAAATTAATGTTAATGTGACTAAACTAAATATTTTTTTCATTTTAAGTTTTTTTATTAAATTCAAAATTACAAATTTTAAATGAATAATAGCTTTTAAGTATTAAAAATCAATACGTTATAGTAATAAATTGTTTTTTTTGCAATTAAATCTCCTTCAAAATTTTAAGCTGTTCTTCCAAAAAAAGTTTTTCTAGACTGCTCTGAAAGTGGGACACCCTCAATATTATTATAATTAAATGTGACTAGTATTCTTTCACCTTCAACAACCTGGGTCACCCTATGTAGTGACTTGTTTCCCTTAAAAATCATTAGATCACCCTCGAAAGCTGGCTGAACATTTGGCTCAATTTTATTGTCAAGAATATCTTCAACTAGTTGATAGTTTTCTGATCCGTCGTCACTGTAACGCATATCAGTAAAATATTGGTAATTGCCTCCTTTTTCACAGTTTTTAATTAGTAAAGTAATGGTGAAGTCAGAATTATCGAAGTGCCAGTCAAGTGCATCTCCAGACTCGTAGTAGTTAATGTTAACACTTGATAAGTCATCGCCATAAGGGTAAAGATTTGAAACTCCCAGTAAAGAAGAAAAAAACTTTTGAATTTTAGAAGAATTATATATCTGCATTAAATAGGATTTATCTGAAATTAAATCATTTGCTACGCACTTTTTAGTAGTCCTCATTATTCTATTTCTAGCACTATTAACTTCATACGATAAGTCTGTGGGTTTAACATAAACATTGTACTCTGAGCTACTATTATATGCGTCTGACTTTAATGAATTAGCCTCAACAACCATTTCTTTAAGAATTTTTTTAGATATAAAATCTTTGAAAACAAGTATTCCTTTATCCCTTAAAATCTGTGAAAATTTATCTGTCGACGAAAAAAAAAATTCATCGTATTGTTTGCTTAATAGATCACTAAATTTTACCATTTTTAATGTTTTATCATTTAATCTAAAATTATAAAAATCTGAATTAATTATATACATTTAAAAAAATATTTATATGAAAAA
>TARA_B110000444_G_scaffold84242_1_pt1 | contig 22463 bp, 21 predicted proteins | sample TARA_B110000444 | Tara Oceans TARA_B110000444 (sample SAMEA4398370) | marine metagenome | biome: Polar Biome; feature: [SRF] surface water layer (ENVO:00010504); material: water (ENVO:00002006), including particulate matter (ENVO:01000060) such as... | depth 5 m | reverse complement strand
TTTTTTTTTAATATTATTGGCACAATATTATTTTTTTTAAATAGAAAAAAGAATATAGTTTTGAAGGATCATAATTAATTATCGATAGTATTCAAAGATTGTTAAAGTAAAAAAAGAGACCTAGAATAAAACAATTCATAATAAAACCTTACTTTTATTTTTTAAGATTGTTCTAAAATCACTAAAACAAGAGATCTAATTTATTATAAATCAAGGCTGTTTATTTAGTAGAAATTTGAAGTTGAGTATGTAGTCTCATGATTTTTATTTTCGATAGGTAATTTAAAAAGGTTAAAAGCTAAAGAAATTCGATCAAAAGAACTTCTATTTATATCAACAGCATGACTCAAAGAAGAATTAAATAATACCATCTTACCTTCTTCAGGTTCTATCTGAAGTAAGTCTAGAAGACCTTGATTACTACTTCTAAATTTTAAATTCCCAGATAGTTTTTTAGTTTGTAAATAGTAAACACAGGAAAAAAATGATTTTTGTTTATGATCATGCCATCCGGTTGATTCACCAGGCTTTGCGATATTAAACCAAAATTCATTTTCTAGAAAACCTAATTCTTTACAAGGTACTATAGAGAATTCATCATAACTCTTTTTTATAGCTTTATAAGCAAAATTAAATAGTGATTTAATTAAAATGACATGATGAAGATCTAAATACTGATTCTCCAAACGATTATTAATTTTATGAGAATACGTAATACTATTAATCGATTTTTCTAAATTTTCAATTACGAGTAAACGGTTTTTTCTTGAAAATTTAGGATAAAGTTCTAAAATTGAATTAAAATCAGATTTCAAATTTATTATTATATATTTTATCTAAGGTTTAAGATTTGAGAATCCAAATGTTTGATGAAGTACGGAAAAAACAAATGCCAAAACAATTAATTTTTGAGAAACTACCTGGAATATTAATGCAGAGTTATTTAAATGTGCTGAAGGACCAAAATGAAGAACACCAACATAGACAAAAATTGATAGAAAAAAGAAAGCATATCCTAAAGAATATTTTTTCTTAATTGAGCTAGATCTAAAAATAACGATTGTGTAAAGGAATGCCGTTATCAGAAAGCAATGAAATATATTGTTTGCAAAAAAAATATGAGCATCCAGGACAAGATCTGAAGGGGTTAGACCTGTTCCGATTAAACAAATAGACCCTCCAAAAGCACTTAATGTCCCAAATAGTGCGATCGAATAATTAATTTTATTATCTTTAAAAAGAAGTGGTAGAGTAGAATAGTATAAAATAAAAGTTAATCCAACAATGGTTAAAGAAAATGAGAACATAATCATTGATAAATAATTTGGTTCACCATTTCTTGAAGCATAAGCACCCATATCTGAAAAAAAATTCTCTGTAAATGTATACCCTATTGAAGCTTTATTAAACATTGTTCCTCCTGGATATAGAAGCATCCCTATAATCTGGAAGAGAATGAATAAAAAAATTGCGAAGCGAGGTATAAAAACAAGCTTGTAATATTTACTTAAGATATTATTATTGGAGGTGAAAAGCATATTCAAATTTTACATAAACCAAATATTCAAAATACGATATTTTATTTTCTATGACTTTTTATTTGTTAAAAAAAAGTGCAACTTATTAAGCCCACTAAAAAAGATCATCCTTACTTCCAATATGTTTCTAGATTAATTATAATTCCTGAAATTGAAAAGAGAGGATACCACTGGTATAGGCAAGAAACTGTATTTTATAACTAGTCTGTCCAATATTCTCATAAATAATAAATGCTTTAGTTGGATTTTCAACACTTGCCACGTGGGTTGTCATATTGTAACTAATTACCTCATCTATCTCACCATATTGCACTGCATTATTATTTGAATACCATACAGTATTTTCGGATGGTGGGCTTACTATTTCTGAATAGCTAACATCTAATGATTGAGCCGAAACATTTCCTAAAACGACACTTGGCATACCATAAAAGCCCTCTCCAAATGGCACCTGAATAACTTTAGCCGAGAGATGCCAAGTAGATGAGGAATCAACTTCTGTTTCATTGATTAGATTATAATAAAAATTAGATACCATTATATTACCTGTTACTACTTCAATTGAATTAGGTATTATATCCTCAATTGAGTCATCTTCACATCCACCTATAAATAAAGCTAGTAAAAATATATTTGCTTTCATTTTGATTCCTTTCTTTTTTTTGTATCAATTATTTTTTGTATTTCAACATAGGGTGTTCTTCCGATATATGGTCCATATGTATTATCTTTATAATTACCCAAGTTTTTAAGACCAGCTAAAATTTTATATTTTTGATTTATCTTATATTGCACTGTCATATCTGATATTGTATAAGTGTCTATGTCTTCCTTGGAGGATTTATAATCTCCAATATTAGGATCAAATTCTTGAGGAGAGTAACCTCCAACTATTTTAGTATTTAATGATAATAAGAAATAGTTTTTAAAAATTGAGAAAGAAATTCTAGATCCAAAAGAATGAGGAATTGTATTTGGGATAAGATCACCTTTACCATCGGTATTATTAATATAGTTATAATTTGAACTCAAAGAAATTTTAGATCCAATCGCCCATTTAGTACTCAATTCAAATCCTTTAAAACTAGCCACACTAATATTACGATAGCTTAATAAACCTGGTACGACTGAATAATCTTCAATTAGGTTTTTAAATTGATTTCGATAAATAAGAGCACTAATTTGAAAATTTTTATTATTTGTAAATTCTATTCCTAAGGTTGTGCCTCTTGAAACTTCAGGTTCCAAATTTTGATTTCCAATAACTCTATAACCAAACTGGATATGCTCCCAATCAATTAAAGATTCCATAAATGATGGTGACCTAAACCCATGACCATATGCCGCTCTAAACTTAATTTTTTTAGTAGCTTTATATGATAATGCAAAACGAGGACTAACAACCACCGTATCCTGGAAACGATCTATCCTCAATCCGGAGACAAAATCAATCTTTTTTGAGATATTAATATCTGTTTGCACAAAAACACCACTTTGATTTAAAGTTTGGCGTCTACCTTTTATTCTATCGCTCTTATATACTGGTTTAGAAAACTCCATCCCATAAACAAGATTGAACTGCTTGTATGCTTTTGTATACATGACTTCATATTCAACATTTTCTTCTTTTGTTTGATTTTCTGTTTCAATATAATTATTTCGGTCTGTTACTAAATATTCTCTTGAATAGTTTGCAATTCGCAATGATTGTTTAAGGTTTGCTCTTTCACTATACTTCCAGTCATACTGTAGAGTTGTCTGAAGTCTTTGAATTTTTGTCGAGTTATTAAATAAAATATCTCCAAAGGCAGAGCGTGTAACTCCATTATCACCCTGATAATAAGTTTGTAAATTAAAAGAAAATAAATGTATATTACTATTTGACCAGTTTATATCCGTATTTGTATTTATTTTTTTTATATAATCAGATTTAATATATTCAAATTGTTGCCCTTTTGAAAAATTTTGATATGTTACATCATTATAAATTTTAAAATTATTTATTGGTACGACTATACTTGAAGAATAAATATCATTTACAGGCTCTTTACTTATCTCCTCGAGGTTACTACCAAAACTAGTTGCCCTATAATTTAAATTAATTGTCTTTCTTTCATTAGTATCATCTGTAATAATATTGATAATTCCACCCATCGCATCCGTACCATAAAGTGCTGATCCGGGACCTTTTGTAATCTCAATTTTTTTTATTCTATTAACACTGATATGATTTAAATCAACTCGATTATTAAATCGACCAGTTATTGGCTGCCCATTTTTTAGAATTAAAATATATCGAGAATCTAAACCTAAAAGATTAAATATTGATCCTCCATCAACATTTACTGAACTAGAGACACCTGAACGTTGACTTAACAAGTCGTTAATTGTAACAGCACCAGAGCTTTGAATCTCTTTTTTACCAATAACTTCAGTTGAAACAGGTACATCTCTCAGTAAATATCCACTCCGCATACTCGTAACAACTATATCATCCATTTGCAAAAGTGTTTCCTTAAGCTTAATGACTAAAGAGGTATCAATTCTATTTATAGGGTGGTATTTGGTTTCATAAGCAATATGATTAAATATTAAAATTAATTTTTCTCTTTTATTATTTGAGATTTCAAAAAGACCTTCTGCGTTTGAGGTGGTACCTATTTTTGTTTTTGAGATAGTGATTTCAACATCACTAATTGGTCTGCTTGTTTTTTGATCTATAATAATTCCTGAAATTTTTGCAGAAGATAGAGTCGAAAACATTAAAAAAAATATTAATAATTGTGCCAAGAGAATATACCTCGTGCTCGATTTTTTTATCTACTTTTCTTCTTGCGGAGCGGTAATGAGTTGATTTAATAAATCTTCTATCTCTTTTTCAGAGACAGGGTTTTCTCTGTCACCCATGAAAACTAATCCCATAAAAAGTCCTCCAAGCGCTTTAAACATGAGCTGAGGTTCTATTTTTGGAAACTCACCGGTTTTAATTCCATCCTCTAATAGTTTTTGGATTACAGTATACAGTCTGTTTTGATAATCTTTCCAGGGCTGATTCTCTAATTTAATTGCTTTAGGTGCATTAAAAAGAAATTCAAATAGTCCAGGTCTCCTTTGAGCATACTCGGCAATTTTCATTAAAACATTCACAAACGTTTTACGTGGAGAGTTTTCAGATGCGATAACAGGCTCTAATGATTCCCAGATTTTAATCCAACCATTATTTAATATAGCTGCTAGAACATCTTCTTTCGACTTAAAATAATAGTAAATAGTTGCTTTACCAAAGCCAGAAGAGTTCGCTATCTGATCCATGGTAGCCCCTTCTAGGCCTTTTTCTTTGAAAATAGCTAACGCGCCTTCGAGAATTCTCTCTTGACGCATCTTTCTTTCTTCGATTTGACGTTCTGAAATTGACATAATTACTGCTTAATTTTGATTACCTAAATTTAATAATAATATTAAAAGTATACGATATTTTAAAAAGAATCATATTATAAAGTATCTTATTATTATTTTAATTTACAATAGTAAAAATTTGCAATTAAAATAGGGATAAAAACAATGAATCAAAAAGATGTCATAAACTCATTAAATAAAATATTAGAATTAGAATTAGCTGGAGTAGTCAGATATACTCATTATGCTTTTATGGTTCAAGGGCCTTATAGACTATCTGTTGTGCAATGGCTGAGAGAGCAAGCATTAGAGTCCTTAACTCATGCTGAAGCAGTAGGTGAACATATTACAAGCCTAGGAGAACATCCAACACTCAAGATCAGTGATTTGCTTGAAACACATAAGCATTCTACTGAAGATATATTGAATGAATGCCTAGAACATGAAAGAGAAGCTATCAAAGCATATTATCGATTATTAGAATCTGTCCAAGGCGGGTCCATAATGCTTGAAGAATATGCACGGACTCAAATTGCTATGGAAGAAATGCACGAAGCAGAACTTAAAAAAATGCTAAGGGATAATTTTTAATTTTAAAAAATGAAAATTTTCCAATAGAAAGAAGTTCAATTTGTATCTACTTTTTTTATTCTATCATAAATGAACAAAGCAGAATCAGAAGGAAAACTTTCTAGAAATCCATACCCTCTTAAAATAGATTCTATCTGCAGAGATAGTCCCGATTGATAATAATCGACAAGGTAGTCTAATTCACTGACGCTTTCAGAACTTTCTTTATACTTTTTAATACGACTGGCTGCATTTTTTACAGGTATTAACTCATCATTATTAATTTGAGATAATCCTTTTATGAGTTCTTTATATGCAATCTCACCATCGCCTTCTTCTTCGCCAATCATTATATGTAATTGATGGTGGTAAGCATTAAGAAAACTAAATGCTTCTATTTTTTTTAAAAGTAATTCTCTTTCTCCAAGAATTTGATTGTTTTCACATGATTGCAAAAAGAATAAAAGTAGAATAAAATATTTTAGCATTTTGGGTTTAATTAAAAAATATGAAAAAACATTTTAATTAAAAAAATTTGCATTTAAGAGAACTTCAAAAGCTCTATAATTACTAGTTTTTAGCTCTTTTTGTGTTTAATCCAAACCTCTTTGACATTACTATCTCTACAGCATTATATAGTTGTAGAAAATGATCCAAGGAGATCGAGACATTTAAATTATCTTTTACAAGTAACAGAATAACAGTTTCAGTTGAACTATCTATCTTCCTGTATTTATTTATTAAATAATTATGAAAAAGACGGAATTGACAAGATTTCATCTTCATTTCAATGTTACAAAATGAAACAGATATTTTATTCGATTGCTTAATTAAAGATATTGAAATAGGTTTTTCACTATATAAATGCAGCATAAAGGGTGACCTTTAACTTAAAATTACAACGATTAATTGATAATGAGACTTGTTCTCATTAAAGAATATAAAAGAAAAATATTCTTTTTAAAAGAGCTAAAATTAGAATGTTAAAATCTCGACTACCCGGGAACCTTTTTATTCATTTCTTCCAGTACATATGGAGTAAAATAACTAAAGACACCATCAGAACCAGCTCTTTTAAAACAGATCAAACTCTCAAAAATGACATCATCTAAATTTAAAAAGCCCATTTTAGCAGCAGCCATTATCATTGAATATTCACCTGAAACCTGATAAGCAAATACTGGAATTTTGAATTCATTCTTACATTTTGATATTATATCAAGATAAGGTAATCCAGGCTTTATAATTACCATATCTGCTCCTTCCGAAATATCCATTGAAACTTCATGCATTGCTTCGTTCGAATTAGCGGGGTTCATTTGATAGGATTTCTTATTTATTGGCTTAATTAATTTCTCAGATTGAATCGCTTCTCTAAATGGGCCAAAAAAACAAGATGCATACTTAGCGGAATAAGACATTATTAGAGTGTTTTTAAATCCATTCTTTTCTAAACTATTTCTTATACCTAAAACACGGCCATCCATCATATCGGAGGGTGCTAAAATATCACATCCAGCATCTGCTTGTATTAATGCTTGTTTTTTCAGAATCGATATGGTTTGATCATTACTAACTTGATCATTATAAATAATCCCATCATGTCCATGGCTTGTATAAGGGTCAAGTGCAACATCACATATGATGCCTATTTCAGGAAATTTTTTTTTAATCTCTTTAATACAACGACAAACTAAATTATCAGGGTCTAAGGCTAAAGACCCATCTTGATCTTTCTTACTATTTTCTATATGAGGGAATAATGCAACAGCCTGCAGCCCTATTTTAACTAATACGTCTAATTCAGATATTAACTTATCAATCGAATAGCGGTAAATAAGAGGCATAGATTTTATTTCATCTCTTTTATTTTTTCCTTCTGTAATAAATACAGGCCAAATTAAATCATTTTTAGTAAATAAGGTCTCAGAGGTAAGCTTTCTTAAAAAATTGCTCATTCTTGTCCGCCTTAATCTTGTTGAAGGAAATGTTCTATTCATATTTTTCATATTAAGTATGAGTAAGGTTTAAGTACAACAAATATTAAAATACCAAATAAAATTATAAATGGTATTTCATTAATTAATCTAAAATACTTTGATTTCTTTTTATTTTGATTGCCTGCAAAATCTTGGACAAACCGGCCTAGGTTGATGTGGTATAATGTCAAAATTATTACTAATGAGAATTTTAAAACAAGCCATAGGTAAAGACCTAATTTAAAAGCCATAAAAAGTCCTGTAATCCAAACTAAAACAGCCGATGGATATGCTATATAATAATACAACCTCTTTTCCATTACTTTAAAGATATCAGATGTATTACTGCTAACATTTTCTCCAGCGTGGTAAACAAATATTCTTGGTAGATAAAGTAGACCAGCCATCCAAGCAACAACAAATAAAATATGAAATAATTTTGCCCAGAGGTAAATATTATTCATTTATTATTACCATTTAGCAACCGGAGGCAATGACATTAGGATTGCCTCAGTATTACCTCCTGTCTCTAGCCCAAACTTTGTTCCTCTATCGTAGACCAAATTAAATTCAACATATCTTCCTCTTTTTAAATATTGTTTTTCTTTATCACTATCGGTCCAATTTAAATCTTTTTTTTCTGTTAAAATTTTATCAACATATTTTAAAAAGAACTTCCCAACATCTTTTACAAATAAAAAATCTAACTCCTGTTTGGTATTCAAATAATCAAAAAAAATTCCACCTATTCCACGTGGTTCATTCCTATGCTTTATATAAAAATATTCATCACACCATTTCTTATATTTTGGATAATAAAAAGAGTCATGACTATCACACATAGATTTTAAATCTTGATGGAAAGTTTTTTTTTCGTTGGTGAAGCTTAAACAAGGTGTTAAATCCATACCTCCTCCAAACCATTTTTTGGTTGTCACTAAAAACCTTGTATTAAAATGCATCGAGGGTATATTGGGGTTTTGTGGATGTAAAACAACTGAGATACCGGTAGCCCAATACGAAGGATCGTCTTTTGCACCTGGAATCCTTTCCCTCATTTTATCAGAGAATAAGCCTGAAACCGTTGAGATATTAACTCCACCTCTTTCGATCACATCTCCTTGAATTGTACTCATTAACCCACCACCCGAATGAGAATGTGCCCATTTTTTCTCAGAGAATAAACTACCATCATGATTTTGAATCATTTGTATCAAATCATCTCTTAATTTTTTGAACCACAACTCTGATTCAATTTTCATAAGACTACCACCCTTTTGTATTTTCTTGAATAATGTTATTGATCATACTTATGTGGTTTTCTCCGCTATTTAAACAAGGTATATAGACTAGCTCTTGCCCTCCATTATCTTTAAACAGTTTTGAATATTGTATTTTAATTTCTTCTAATGTTTCTAGACAATCTACGCTAAATCCTGGTGAGATAACATGCAACCTCCGTATACCTTTTTTTGCTGTATTAATAATTACATCATCAATATAGGGCTGAAGCCATTCTTCTCTACCAAATCTGGATTGAAAAGCTAAAGTATAATCTTCTTTATTTAGTTCTAATCTTTCAGCTACTAGCCTTGCTGTTTTATGACAAAAACAAAAATAGGGATCACCATTTATTAAATATCTTTTTGGCATCCCATGGAAACTGAAAATGAGATGTTCTATTTTAGGCTCTCGTATTATAGTGCTTGATAAAGATGATATATATTCAGGTCGGTCGTGATATCCATTTACAAATCTTAGATTAGGCGTCCATGACCACCCAGATAAAACATTTGTTACTTCATCTAGTGTGCTCGAACTAGTCGGTGAACCTGCCTGCGGATATAGCGGGAGAACTAATATTTTAGAGATATTATTTTTTTTAAATTCACTCAGTATTGATTTGATTGATGGATTACCGTACCTCATACCTAAACCATAAAAAAGGTTGTTATTGCTATTTTTATTCTGGAGGTTAGTGATAATTCTTTTCATTTCGACCAAGAGAGGAGATCCTTCATCCATCCATATTGCTTTGTAAAGCTTAGCTGATCTAGAGGGTCTGATATTTAGTATAATTACTTTTAAAATAAACAGCCATAAAAAACGGTTAAGATCAACAACTCTACGATCCATAAGGAATTGATTTAAATATTTTTTAAGACTCTTTTTATCTGGAGCATCAGGAGTACCCAGATTAGTAATTAAAACACCAATTTTTTTAGAATAATTCGATTCAAATCCTTCCATTACTTTATCCTTGAAAAATGGTCTCTTATTCCTTGAATAAAATGCTTTACATTTATTTCAGGTGTTTTTGGAAGGACGCCGTGATTCAGACTACAAATCCAACCAGCTCTTTCCTCCATTGACAAGGTACTCATTTCAGCCAAAAATATTTCGAAATCTTTGACATATTTATCATGCGGTTTAAGAAGAGATAGGGGAGAGAAGTTGCCTTGAACAAAACCATTATTTCTATTTTTTAGAAAATTATTTATACCGTTTTCACCTGAAAAGACTAACCCCGATAATCCATTTTTTTTGATATTGAGTTTGGGTGCCTTATAAATTGCTTGATTTTTTGAGAAATAAGCGACTTTATTATTGAAGGGTAAAAATAATTGTTCACGCATGTCAACAAAATATTGTTTCATAAAATATCCTTCATCAAGCTGAGAACTATTTGTATCAAAAATATATATAATTTCTGCTCCGGCTTTTAATTGCATTGAAATATTCTCTTTTAATAAAGGCATCATAACCTCGTATAAAAGTTTCTCAACAAAGGGCTCTTGTTCTTGGATATCAACATGTTTTTCATTCTTAAGATTCAAGCCATAAGATAAAATAGTCCAAGGTCCACCAACAAAACCAACAAGGCTCTTATTACTAGGTAATTTGTCGATAGTTAGCTTTATTGCTTTAGATTGAAAGCCTAAATATTCTTCAATTAAATCTGTAGTTATTTTTTTTTCTGATGAAGCTGAGGTTAAATAATTTTCAAAAGTGGGTCCAGGTCTATAACTTAAACCCAAGCCTAAAATTTCTAACGGATATAAAATGTCACTAAAAAGAATAGCAACGTCATAATCAAAATCATCTATGGGACCGCAAGCAACTTCGGCTGCTAATTCTGGAATTTTACATAATTCTTCAAAGGTGTGTTTTTTTCTCAATTTTTGGTAATGAGAGTGATAGCGACCCGCCTGTCGCATGAACCATATTGGTGGCACTGATTGAGGAATACATTTTATTGCGTTTATAAATTTTTGATTCATCTTATTGTATCTCTTTTAAATTAAAATCAAGCCAATCTTTATAAGAAAGAAAGGGAGTTATCTTTTTACCACTTGGTAACATTATTTTTAAATATTGATAGGTATTACCTAAGCCACAACTATGATTCTTGTTTATAATCGCTGGGCAAATTTTTAAAGCTTGGTCAAATTGAGTTGGACTCATCCAGAAAAAGTGAGTTTTTGCTGATAAATCAATTGGTGAAATCATATGACTATTTGACTTCAATTCGTAAGTAGGTATCAGATCAAACATATTAGAAGAGGCACCAGAATGACTCAGTTTAAAAAAATTAATTTTAGCTGATAAAAAATTATCCAATAAAATAGGATCTTTTTCACCAAAGCTATCGGAAGTCCCTGATACCCAGAGTCCTTTTTTAACAGCAGATTTCCAACAACTTAAGCCACTTGTCCAAATCAGGTTACTGTTTTGAATCTGCCCACAATTGTCCAAAACATTTTTTCGACTTAGGTATATAAAGCTTTTTTCAATTTTTTCAATCTGACTTTGATTATGTATCAAAGTTCTTTTAAATAGTGGATCGTCATTATCTCCAACTGGATATAGATTCTTTGATGGCTGAATATTTTGTTTCTTAAAATGTTTATCTTCTATAAAAGATAATTTTTTTAGTTTTATACCTTGTTCTGTCTCTCCTGTCAAAGATAAGATTTTTTTATCATATTTATCCCAGACCGAAACTCCAATTTTTTGGTGACAGCCGCCACCATACTGAGACATGATTTTTTTTTCTTCTATAACTGAATTATAATCTTTAGCGTTATTTATCTTATTTAAAAAATTAAATAATTTTTTCCGATCTTTTTTTATTTCAATTCCTATTGCTGCTTGACCTGGAGCTGTTGGGAAAATAGATAGAGGTAAAATAATCCACTTATTATTCTTAATGATTTTTTTAATACTTTTTTGAACATCTGTCTCATCTGATTCAATGAGTCTATCAATAGCCACTTTTGCTAGTATAATACCTTGGGAGTTACCTTCATTAAACTTTTTAAGTCGTGTTTCAATATTCCCTCTAATATCTTTAAATATTATTTTTTCGCAAGAGACTGGAATTAATTCTGGCAAAACCTCATTTAGGTTAAATTTTCGTCTTGGGGAGGAAGTTAAAATTTCAAGACTTTTCTTTTTATCTTTCAATATCTCATTTTTTAAAATAAGAACATCCCTCATATCTCCTCTAGAAAGAGTTCCCGCAATAATAGTCTGATCCGAAGGATGAATTGGTATATCTTTCCATGAATGAACTGCAATATCAAAGTCTTCATCTATTATCTTTCTGGTGATATCTTTTGTAAACAAACCAACCTGCCCAGAAGCAGCTAAATTTATTGACTGGTCAAGATCTGCTTTGGCATCGGTAGTATAATATTCAATTTTTAAGCCATTATAAGCTTTCTTCAACTCATCGCCTACTAGACGAGACTGTATTTTGGCTAAACGACTTGATCTTGATATAATTTTTAATTTTTGATACATATATACTTTCAAAATAAAAAATGGTTCGTAATTTCGAATGGTGATTCTAGTAAACTTTTAAATCAAACTAAAACATAAAAATATTACATGGATTATAAACATTTCATTGATGAAGAAATTAAACAATTTAAGAATAATGGTTTTTTAAGAACCTTTACTCCTATTTATAGATTTCAAGATTCGTTCCCTTTTTCAAAAGTTTCATTTAATGAAGTTAAAAAAGAAAAACATGTAGAAGTAAAACCGGACACATACATCTGGTGTTCAAATGACTACTTAAATATGAGTCATCATCCATTAGTTATCGAAGAAATGATTTCAGTCATCAGAAAAGTTGGGACTGGATCTGGTGGAACTAGAAATATATCTGGTACCACACCATATCATAACCACCTAGAATCTAGATTAGCAGAATTCCATAAACGTGAGAAAGCACTTATTTTTACTTCAGCGTATGTTGCAAACCAATCAACAATCTCCACACTTTGTAAAAAAATTAAAGGTATTCATGTCTTTTCTGATGAGTTAAACCATGCTTCTTTAATCGAGGGTATTCAAAACTCCAAAGCTAGTTACTCAGTATTTAGACATAACAACCTTAACCATTTGGAAGAGCAACTACAAACCTTGGAATACGATCATCCAAAAATTATTATTTTTGAATCACTCTACTCAATGGATGGAACTGAAACAAATATTAGTGATTATGTCAAGCTTGCAAAGAAATATAATGCTTTAACCTATTTAGATGAAGTACATGCCGTAGGATTATATGGTGAAGGTGGTCGTGGAATAGCTTATAAGAATGGTGTCTCTAGTCAAGTTGATATCATAAATGGAACACTTGCTAAAGGTTTTGGACAAATAGGAGGTTATATCGTTGGAGATGAGAACTTAATTGAGTTTATTCGATGTTTTACTGCTGGTTTTATTTTCACAACATCTTTAATGCCATCCATTGCTGCTGCTACAAAAAAAAGTATTGATATTGTTGAGAAGTCTGATGATTTACGAAAAGATATTTTCTCAAAAGCAAATTATTTTAGAGCTAAACTAAGAAAGACAGTTATCCCTTTTATTGATAGTAAAAGCCATATCATTCCAATACTCGTTTATGATACAGAAAGAGCTAAGCTTTATTCTGAAATATTATTAAAAGATCATAATTGTTACGTTCAACCGATCTTCTATCCAACTGTTCCAAAAGGAAGTGCCCGCTTAAGAATAACAATAACTCCTAAACATTCGAACGAAGATATTGATAATTTGATTTCAGTACTTAATAAAATCTGGTTAAGGGAGAATAAAAACTTTCACCAAAATTTAGCGAAATCTATTTGTCTATAATTTCAATTAACCGTTTTAATTATTTGTTCAATCAATAGATTTGCATTCTTAAATATATTATGTGTGTGAGTGTATTTGAACTCGGCATTTCTGCCTGCTAAATATAAATTTTTAAAAGTTTTTAAATATTTAAAAACGGGTTCTAATTGACTCTCGATATCAGTACTAATAATAGGATAAGCTTTTGGCATATTTATGATTGTATGATCAAAAATATCGACTTCATTTATTAATTTATTTTGAATTAATGAACTACTTATCATATTAAATAAATCGCTGTCTTCTAGTCTAGAAATCATATCACCTTTTGAGCATGGAACTTCTACTACAATGCATGTTTTTTTTTCTGGTGCTAATTTGACACTCCTGTTTTTTGGCTCATAAATCCGTGTGAAAGGAAATTTTATATCAGGATAATACATGGATGCATTCTTTGTGAAAAAAGGCTTATCTAGATAAAGAACACATAATTTTAGATCTCTGAAATTAAGTTTACTAACGATTTCTAATATCTGATCTGGCGCGATAGGATCCAAAGATTTCACCAAAGTTGTCAATGGTAAAGTACTAATCAATAGATCTGCTTTCGTAAAATTATTATTCCCAAATCCAAGATTTAAGACACGAGATTTATCATGTTCAAGGGTATTAATTGGTGAATTAAAACTGAATTTCTCAAGCCCTATATTATCTCTCAATGAATTGAAAATTTCGCCAAAACCATTTACTGGATAATAAAACACTCCATCTAAATGATTTACTTCATTATTTTTTCTTTGAAAAAGACCTTTTAATAAAGAAGTTAAATTATGATTTCTCAACCGACCTCCCGAAATATTAACAGAAAGGTTTTCAGCTTTTTCCCCCCATAACTTTTCTGTATAGTTTATTAAAAATAATTCAGAAAGAGTCTTCCCATAACTTGAATAGGCTAAATCTTTAAAATTCTCTGAGGCATGTACTAGTTTAAGAGTATTGAATAAAACTTCTTTTATGATTGTACTTAACTGTAAAAAATTAATTTCTCTAAGGGTGCTCGCAATATCCAGTGGAAAGTTAATCATAGAACCATTGTAATAAATTTGGCTAGGTGCTTCAACTTTTATTATTTCTTTATTTAATAATTTTTTAATTAAAGAAGTCACATCGTTATACTTATCGTGCAATCGATGTGCTCCAGTATCAAATTTAAACTCACCATGAATTATTGTTTTACAATTCCCACCTACTTCACTAGTACTCTCATATATTTTAATTGGAATCTTATTTTTATTAGCATAAAAGCCAGTTGTTAATCCAGCAGGTCCTGCACCTAAAATTTGTATGGAAAGATCCTTATTCAACTTCAAATCCTTTTTCAAGAACCCTATATTTTTTTATAATTGGCCACATTTTATTGACATAAGGATTATGAAAAAAAACATCCTCTTGAGTAAAAGAATATTTTTCAGAGTATGTATTATTAAAATTTCCAATTAAAAGTACTTTTTGGGGATTCTCAAATTTAAAACTTTTTAAGTCTACAACAGTTTCGACATTAATAAAATTTGCTTTTAAACCGTGTGTTTGAAGATAAAAATTAATTAAAGGAATGCTGACGATGGTATGCTGGCCAGGTAACTCACTAATTGAATTATTTAATTGAGCTATTGCACTTGGCTTTTTGTGCTGCAAAATCAGATTAGTTGAAATTGAAATAGACGAAATAAAATAAATGCATAAAACTGAATTCAGAATAATACTATTAGGGTTTGAAACATATTTTTGCCCTAAGACCAAAATAATAAAGACAATCATTAAGACAGGTAATATATGTCTACTTTTATGTATAATATTTTGAAAGAAAAATATCCAAATAAGATAAACAAATACAGAGAAAATTATTAATTTCAAATTATCATCAAACTTATAATATTTTTTCAATCCAGTAAATCCTAGCTTCATTAAATAAACTAAGCAAATGGATAAGACGACTGTTTGCCAAGACCTACCAATCCAATAACCCGCAAGGCCATCTCCCCAAAGCCCTTTGAATAGACTGATAAGCCTTAGTAACCAATTCGATTCTGTGATGAATGTTCCTCCAAAATTTGTAAAATGTCCCTGTGTATGAATTGTGGCTGCTTCATATAAAGGGCCAATTCCGGAAACCCAAATAAGTGGAATAATCCAAATTAGACATCCAATAGAAAGTGATAAAAATAAAGAGGCTCTATTTTTATTCGAGTAAAGTTGGTAAATCAATGGAATGAATAATATAGGTAAATATGACAACCTTGTACCAGCTAAGATGCCAGCAAGAAAATAACCTCTTTTTAAATATCTAATTTTATTATTTTTTTCTATGAGGTAATAAATTGCAGAAACTGCGACTGAAAGTCCAAATAAATCTGGCATATATCTATTGCTCATCAACCAAATTAAAGGATTTAAAAAAACGGTAACTGAACAAAAAAGACCAATTCGTGTGTTTAGGTCAACTTTGCATATTTTTATGATAAAATGAATTATTATAAAAACAGACAGACCTCCAATAATTGAAAAAGTCATCCCCATACTATTGGTGAAAAAATATATTATTTTTGCTAAAAAACAAAAAATAGCATAACCAGGAAAGTGTGGTTGTAATTTTATAACATTAAAATCTTGAAGGCTTAGAGCAAACCTAAGACTATCAATGTCTTCAATATAATATATACTAGTGAATGCTCTTGATAAGAGGCATAAGGTCAAAAGTAAAAGATATGATTGTTTTTTGTTTAACATTATTTTTCAAAAAAATAATAGATAAAAAATAAGGGATCTTAATTTATAAGACCCCTTATTTGTATTCAGTATATATTATTAGGTCAATTTACCAATTAGCCATATGCTCATCTGAAAATCCATATGCTTGCTGTAAAATGCTTTTAGCAGTTGCTAATAAATTCCCATGATAAGTATAGAAAGCAAATTCACCTGCTTCTGGATAGACAGGAACGGTTCCCATTGTAGTAAGAACAGTATTTAAATCTGCGTCACTTATTAATTTGAAATCATTATAAAGTAGACCATTTGCATATCCTCTCATTTCCCCCCAATGATTATTCAAATCAGCAGAAGATTCGGATAATGGACCTGCAGTAGCATCGGCTGGATATAAAGCAGCCATATCTGCAGCCACATCATTTATGTAATGAATAGTAACAGCAGCAACTACTTTTTCCCATGTATGAAGGATTATATCTCTCTGCACTATAATATCATCAAGTGAACCTTGATTTACAATTAGAGTTCTACCTTCTAGGTATGCATCAAAAATAGTTTTTGTGAAGTCGTAGTCTGTAGATGCTTCAACAATATCTCTTTTTGCTGCGGTTACAGCCCATCCACTATTGTACTCTGATTTAAAATCAATTTCTCCATCACTATTACTATCAGAATAAGGATCAGATTTTCTATCAGTGTCATCGGTATAGCCAGTATTATAATCTCTTGCAGCACCAAAATATCCAAATGATTCATCCCAATGATGCTCCATCGCTGTGTATGGATCTGTTCCATCTGCCATTGTATTATCATCTGTCGGTATTTTACTCATATATTTTGAAGTCCCCTGCCAGTAAGAGACAGCACCCCAAAGAGTTTTTTGTGCTAATTGGTCTAAACGCAACCCATCTGCATTTGTAGTAGCATCGGTTTCAAGAGCTCCTAACTCTGTTACCCAGTTACCTAAGAGTGTACCCGCGTTTACTTCCCAACCCGGTATTGTATAGTCAGCTACTGCAGTAAGCCTGTCATTTAAGTGACTCGTTGAAATATCATGATAAAGGGTTTGAGTCGTTGTACCAGCAGAGGTAGCGATAGTTGCCGTTGCATCATCATTAGCCATCAAGCTCAACACTTTTTCTCCATTACCGCCTTTAAACTCACTTTTAACATCATTAATTAACAAGTTACGTGCAACTTGTCCACTGTAGGACACGCTACTTTCACCAGCATTAAATCTACTCTCAAATACGAAAGATGTAGGAGTTTCTATTGAGTTATCAACAAGCGCATCGACCGTATCTTCACATCCAAAGAATCCCAGGACGAGGAATGATGCCAGTGTGATAAATATGTTTTTTATTTTCATTGTACTTCCTTTTTTGTTAAATAAACTTTTATAAAAGTTTCTAGAATGAATACTCTAAACCGACATTAATTTGTCTTCTAGCACCAGGTAGAATACCTGAACTTATATTTGCATCTTTCATTCCTGGGTTTGAATGCAACCTAGAACCAATGTAAATCTCATCAGTTATATTTTTACCTGAAAAAGATAAAGACAGACTAGAGTTAATATTATACATAGCCGATAGGTTGTAAATAGTGTAAGCAGGCACACTACCTCTTATACCTTTATTTTGTGTTGTTTCTATATTTTCAAAGTCAGTATAAACTTGACTTACGTATTTAAGGTCTGCTCTGAAGGATATTTTTTCACTAGTAATACTTTCAATGCCAATGTTAAGTGTATTTTGTGGTGCATAAGGTAAATCGTTTCCTTTTAAATTTGCTATTCCTGAGTTTATATTTGAATTTATTTCACCATCTGTTATCTCCGTTGATAAAAAAGTATAAGAAAAGTTTAGGTTCGGCAAAAGCCTGGTTAAGTTTGAAAAATGGAGTTTCCCATTTAATTCTAATCCTAGGTTGGTAACCTTACCTAAGTTTTTAAATGCAGTTCCTCTTCCTGCAGCAACTAGGTTTTCAATACCTATGTGAAACCCAGCTAATTCAAATTTTAAGATAGAAACAGTACCTCTTAGGCCAAATTCTTTATTCCAACTTTTCTCAGACTTAAGGTCTAAACCTGTAGCATCACTATTCTCTCCAAAATTTAATATTTTAAGTGCTCCACTCGATGGAGGAGTATATCCTCTGTGAAGTCCACCAAATAACTTTAATCCAAGAATGTTTTGCGAAAATCCAACCCCAGGTAAAACAACATACTCCGTTTTATCTAAATAAGTTGAGCCCCTTAAACGGTCGACTCTTTCTTGCTCAAAGATCTCGAACCTAAGGCCTGGCCTCAAGTTTAATTGGCCAATTTGAATTGATTCTGTTATAAAACTCGACAAGGCTGTTGTCTCATAGTGATGACTCTGCTGCCCCTCAGTAATTACAGGCTCATCAACAGTTCCTGAATAGTAATATCCTTCTCTATCATCAACTGAATCACCCGCTTTTCTGTCATCAATAAATCTCTCCCAATACCCTCTTACTCCAATTTCCATTTTTGATTCGTGAGTCAAAACTGAATGGTCAATCGAATAAGATCGCTCTATTCCAGCAACATAAAACGTTCTTAATATTCCAAAATTATTTAATCCATTACCTGTACGTACTAGATTACTATACGTATTATTTGGATCAATTGACCTCGGCGTAGAGGTACCTAAGCTATCCGCAAGGATATAAATATCATTTTCACGCCACCACCTTCTATCAAAATAGCTACCAAATATTGTCGTATTTTCTGTGACTTTTGAATTTATTTTTTCAGTTTGGATCAAATCTACAGCGTTACGAAAAACTTTAAAATTATCATTTTCTTTTGGATTAAACCTCGGATCATTTTCGAAAGACCACTCCGTTAGTCCTGTATAAGTAGCCTCTGAATCTTCATAATTCAAATTAGCCTTTAGATAAATATTTTTATTTTTTGACTGTCTATAGTTTAGCTTAAAAGTAGCGTTAACCTGCTGGAAAGTATTATTCTCTCTAAAACCGTCACCTTTTTTAACCAAAAATTGGATTTCGGGTTTAAGTTTATTATTCCCCCAACCTCCTACTTCTGCAAATAAACTCCCATAACCATTCTCCCCTCCAATCACCTTTAAAAGGCCACCAAAAGAATTTCGAGGTCTTTTCGTATAATAATTAATAACACCTCCCATAGTTTGAGGACCATAATTAATTGAAGCACTACCTTTAATCACCTCTATCTCATCTAGGCGCTCTGCTGGAGGATTATAATACATATTTGGATAGACGTACAATGCCGGCTGGATTGGGACCCCATCTTCTAATATTAGAACTCTTGAACTTCTTCGAGGGTTTAACCCCCTGATACCAATACTAATACGAGAATTACCAATACCATCATCCGAAAAGCCGTTAACACCTGGCACATATTCTAACATTTCTTGGGTACCAATAGGGCTTATCAACTTAAGAGCTTGTTTACTTAAAACAGTTGCTGCTCCAGGTAAATTCTGATACTGAGATTCAGCATCGCTCAAGATTTCTAGTTTTGCCAATAGAATAGGCTGAACATCAAGTCGAACATTAATTTTAAAAGTTTTTTTCAAACCTATGTCTATTTTTTGTTGATGATCTTCGAAACCTATATGGCTAACGATAAAACTGTAATCACCTTTTGGCACGGGTCCAATTGTAAAGAAACCATTACGATCCGTGGAAACGCCATATTCTTCATTTTGATTTTTAATAGTTATGTTTGCTCCTGAAAGAGAGTCTCCATTTTTACCACCTGAAACGGCCCCAGAAACAATTGCTTGAGAATAGAGATTTGATAAAAAAAATATTGATAGAAGATTTAATAAGTTATTTTTCATATTTATTTTTATTGTTAAAACAATTCAGGATTGCTCAGAACATCATTTACTTCTTCATCACCGATCAGTAGTAGAAGTCCATAACTGCCAGCATCTTCAGAAGTAGTCTGAGGAGATAGCAGAGGATCATCTTCACAGCCAACAAAAAAGAGGAGACCCATTAAAGAGATAAGAATTAGCGGTAATATTTTATTTTTCATGATAAAGACCTTTTGGAAGGAGAAAAAATTAAAGTTAAAAGAGAGTTCACTAGCTTCATCCGTTTTTATGACACATAATTTTTCGAATAAATAAAAAAAGAGGCACTCTACTCAAAAAGTGTTTTTTAAGAACGATAGCAAATTGATTTATTATATTAATCATATTTTTTACAAAATTTGGGGGCTCTAAAGCTGACTTGGAAAATCACACCTTAGATTTCGGAACTAAGAATTGAAGGTCCTAGAGCCCCCGGAGTACATATCTAATTTATTGGTAATGAGACTTATTCTCAATAAAAATTAAGTAATTCAATTCCCACTTGTCAACAAAGAAAATAAAAGATTTTGAAATAAAAGTTATGGTTAGTAATTTTAGACTGACCGGTCAGTTTAAGTATGAAAGAGAACCTTAAAAACAAAAGAGAAAAACAAATTATTCATTCGGCACTACATGTCGCTCTAAATAAAGGGTTTGAGAATAGTAGAATGGATGATATTGTTAAACACTCTAATTTGTCAAAGGGTACAATCTATTACTACTATCGGTCAAAAAAAGATCTGTACCTTAGTCTTGTTGATCACTGGTTCATTGAATATAGTACTGGTGTTTTAGATACTATCAATAAAAAAAATACCGCTTCGAATCAACTGAAAGCACTGTTTGCCTATTTTATTGATCAATACAAAAAAAACCCTTCTACTTTTAAAATTATGATTGAATTCTGGCGTATGTCTAGACTAGATAAAGACTTTAATACAAAACTTCAAAAAATATATTCTCAATTTTTGGATTACATCACTGAAATTATATTATCTGGCATTGAGGATAATGAATTTATTGATGTAAATCCTCGAATAACTGCATTATCTATTTTGATAAATATTGAAGGAATAAAATGGTTTACAATCTTTGAGAATTCGGATGTCGAAGCACACGAATATATGGATACAATTACAGATTTTATTTTGAACGGACTTAAAAAAAAGAGTAATGAATGAATATACAAGATATTTTAAAAATGAAGACAGGTGGACGGTGGCTAATAAGCTCAAACTCAAAGGAGAAAATATTCTGCCGAGAATCATTTACCGATGAACACAAAGAAATTGAAAAAATGGTTTTTAAGTTTACGAAAGATAGAATTTACCCAAATGTTCAACAGTTAGATACTTTTGATCAAGAACTCAGCCAAACTCTTTTAAAAGAGATGGGTTCTCTAGGCTTACTAGGGATTGATACTCCTGAAAGGTACGGTGGAACGGAATTAGATAAGATAACAGCAATTATTGTTGCTGAGGCTGTTGGTCACGGTGGTTCCGCTTCTTTTGGATGCACTTTTGGAGTCCAAACCGGGATTGGTACTTTAGGAATTGTTTTTTTTGGATCGGATAAACAAAAAGAAAAATATTTACCTGGACTAATAACGGGTGAAAAAATAGCAGCTTATGGATTAACAGAACCATCTGCAGGTTCTGATGCCCTTTCAGCAAAAACATCTGCAATACTATCTGAGGATGGGAAAAATTATATTTTAAATGGTGAAAAACAATTTATCAGCAATGGTGGATGGGCAGATACCTACACGATTTTAGCTCAAATCGATGGTAGTAAATTTTCAGGATTCATCGTTGAGCGAGATACGGAAGGTTTTACTATCGGTCCTGAGGAAAAAAAAATGGGTATGAAAGGCTCATCTACAACATCTTTAAAATTCACCAATGCGGTAATACCAATAGAGAACCTTTTGTCTAATATAGGAGATGGCGCTTCAATAGCATTCAGTGCATTAAATATTGGGAGGTATAAGCTCGGCGCCTCATCCGTTGGAGGTTCTAAACTCGCAATTACAGAATCAATTAAATATGCACATGAAAGAAAGCAATTCGGTCAAAATTTAGCAAAATTTGACTCTATTTCTGGTAAAATCACTGATTCTACAATTAGGACTTATTTAGCCGATACAATGCTCTACAGAACGGTTGGAATGATTCAAGATGCCATTGATGACTTAGACCCAAATG
>TARA_B110000444_G_scaffold148907_1_pt1 | contig 22490 bp, 16 predicted proteins | sample TARA_B110000444 | Tara Oceans TARA_B110000444 (sample SAMEA4398370) | marine metagenome | biome: Polar Biome; feature: [SRF] surface water layer (ENVO:00010504); material: water (ENVO:00002006), including particulate matter (ENVO:01000060) such as... | depth 5 m | reverse complement strand
AAACATGCGGAGGCCGAAGTTAGCGCGTGACACCGTATGGCTGGCTTCTTCTGATGGTCTGGCAATTATATTCGGTTTAATTGGTCAAGTCATACTGGCTAAAGCGCTATTACAGTCCGATTATGGCTTACTGGTCGTCATACTCGATGCCTTCGCTACGATGTATATCTTAATCGATGCTGGCCTTCCTACAATCCTAGCTCGAGATATCCCTCGCGCTCCAGGGGCGTCTAAGAAAGCGGTCCGCAGGATTTTGAAATTGCAAACCATGATTGCAGTTCCATTTATTCTCATTAGTGCAATCGCATCATCGATGATCTGGAGTGATGCTCCAGTTCTGTTATTGTTGGCCTGTGGAATGGTGGCTTTAGGCCACATAATGTCATACCCCCACCGTAGTATGTTACGCGCTTTAGGTGAGGCTAGGCTCGAGTCGGTTGTGAAATTGTTAGAGAGAGTAGTTACCACATCTTTGTACTGGGTATTCTTGACAAATGGGTCGCAAAATCCGACTGTTTATGCGTTTGGATTTTCAATTGGTGTTTTTATTTCTCTAATTGGAACATTGTGGATAGGAGAGCGCGTAGCAAAGGACGGGGGAGGCGAGTTGCCGCCCGAGTGGAATTCAAACAAAACTCTACTTATTTCGGCACTTCCGTTCGCAATCACATTGGGCATTTTACCCTACGTCACCAAGTTAGAAAAATTCCTTCTTGCGGGAATGACCTCTTACTCAGAAGTTAGCATCTATCACGTTGCACAATTAGCATGGATTGCAGGCCTGATGTTACCTCAAGCGATGCGTGCTGCATTGCTTCCTTATCTGGGAGAAGTGAGAGATGAGCCTGAAAAGTTTGCATCACGAATGGGAACTGCACACCATTGGACATTGGCATTGTTGCCAATAGGATTACTTGCAGGTCACCTGATTGTATCCTTCTCTGTTCCAAAGTTGTTCGATTCTGATTATTCACAAGCTGTGGAAGTCTTCGACATATTACTCGCTGGCTGGGCCATGACCTTGCTAGCAGTTCCTTGGTATGTCGCTTTACAAGCAGGCCATAACCCCTGGAGGTTCACTGCAATGATCGCATTAGTAGTTATTGTTGCAGCCGTATCAGGGTGGCTGTTAATTCCTGAAAGTGGAGTCATGGGTGCGGCGTGGGCCAGCGTTATTGGCTGTTCAATAATGCTATCAGTTTCTAAATTACTATGTGGTGATGAAAACAAATTAACTGATGGGCTTGCAGTCTTCTGTGTCGCAACCTGCTATTTGCTTTCGATAGGCAGCCCTCTGGCAATCATGGGAGTGCTTACAATGATTCCAGCATGGACTTCCATTGACTACTTACGCTCTCAAACTCACAATTCTGAGGAAGAGTGACCTCTTGACCATTTTGTAAACGGTCTTCGATTGCATCGGCTAGAGCCTTTACTTCAGGAGGGTAAACCTCCATCCATTCACCCATATCTCCAACATCAACCGCTACAACTGGGCAGCCGCACACTATCGATTCCTTAGCCACAAGAGGCCCGGATTCACGACTAGAAGTGATTAAACTAACATCTGCAGCCAACATCCTATCCCAAACCATAGTGCGGGGTTGCTTCTTCAATGTAGTAATTCCAACTTTCCAGCCACGGGTTTCCAATTCTTCACCGACTCTTAAGCAGAGAATGTGGTTTTTTTCTGGGCGCCTAGGGTCTGCTGGGAACAGAATATCAATCTTAGATTTTCTGAATAATTTATTTGATGGCTTCATAGGCTTATGCCACTCTTTATCGACATTTACATGGCAAGGAATCGTAATTGAATTTAGGCGTGACAAAGAGTTTGAAACAACAACCAATCTATCTGCAGATAGAGCAATTTCTTCGATTCTTTTTTCTCTATGGTCATTTAATGCGACATCGAAATCATACCCGTGAACTACGGCAATCCAAGGCACTGAGTACTTTTTTGCTAAGGATTTGGCAGTAAAAGCTGCTGGCCATAAAGTATGACAAATCACCACGTCGGGCTTCCAATTAATCTTCTGGCGTGAGGCACTAAAAGCAGTGAGAGAAGGGAATTCAGGCAGTTCCCAATGCCTTCTCACACTAACTTCAAACTCACCGTGTTTGAACTCTTTCGGGGCTTTGGCAACCCCTTCCATTGTTGACCTACGCGCTTCATTCATCTTCAACATCCTAGGAAGAACATTCAGAATACGTACTTCGTGACCTAGTGATGTTAGCAATTCAGCATGGTCGGACACAAATGTTCCTCTTGCAACATTTTGCGGAAGTGGAAAAAGCCGGGTTACCAGCAAAATTTTCATCTTCAATCACTCAAGGGCATTGTGGATTACTGCAAGGTTTTCAGCGATTGTAGCCTTGTCGTTGAATAAGCCTGAGCCAACTACACAGTTACTCACACCCCAATCCCTCAGCATAGCGATGTTATGGGACTTAACGCCTCCATCAACTTGTATTTGCACCGGCCTGCCACCTGCCGCCACTTGGGCATCTATTGCCGCCTTTAGTTTGCGAATTTTTGTCTCGACTGTTGGAATGAAAGATTGGCCACCAAATCCTGGATTAACACTCATAATCAGAACTAGATCAATTTCTGTTAATACAGCCAACGCTGCGTCGATTGGAGTTGCTGGATTCAGAGTAACGCCGACTGTTGCGCCTGCTTCTCTAATTGCAGTTACGCACCTGTGCAAGTGTGTAACTGCTTCGACATGAACTGAAACGTGGTTACAGCCAGCGTCGATGTATTGTTGGAATGAGGTTTCGGCATTTGTTATCATCAAATGGACATCAAATGTAGGGCCATCTCCTAATGCCTTACGTAATTTAGCGATAACCGGCGGGCCGAATGTCAAATTTGGCACAAAATTTCCGTCCATGACATCTAGATGGAGCCAGTCTAAGCCGGCATCAACAGCCTCGCTGCATGCTTTCCCTAAGTCTGCTAAATCCGCAGTCAGTACCGATGGCGCGATAATCATCGATTTCCCTCTCAAATACTGCGAGCAGGAGTCATGTCATGAGTATTGGGGTACAAGCAAACCCTCATAGGAGGGCTCCATAACGGAGACATAGGTGAGATGATGGGTGAAGTGAAGGCTGTCGGCGATGCTAATTTTGATGAAGCAATAAGTGCAGACGAATGGGTTTTGGTAGACTTTTGGGCTCCTTGGTGTGGGCCTTGTAAAGCATTAGGGCCTATTCTAGAACAAGTTGCAGCTGAATCTCCAGTGACTATTGCAAAAGTCAATACCGATACGGATTCGATGAATGCCGCCAAGCTTGGAGTCCGAGGAATCCCTGCGTTATTCTTATTCCACAATGGAAAAATGGTTGCAAACCAAGCAGGAATGGTTCCAAAACCTGCTCTGATGAATTGGTTGAATCAGCACATGACTGCTGACGATTTCTGATCAGTTTAGACTGTCCTTACGCCTTTTCGAGGCACTTCCGACTTCTCTGAGAAATCTTTCTCTTAGTGCCTCATGCAGCCACATACCATCTTCCAATTCCAATAGTAGACCGTAAGTTAGGAGGCTTTCAGGCGGATTACCCTCCCATCCTGTGGCCTTTGCGAGTTTAGGCCAAGGCACAGGCGAGTCTGCTACGGCAAGGGTGGCGAGTAGTTCATGTTCCTCTTCCGGCATTTGAGTTATTATTTCCTCATCCAAGAATTTCAACCAGTCGCCATGAGTTGTCTGGCCATAAATTTCGAGTAATTCTAGTGCAAGAGGGTGCCCTCCTGTCACGCGATGAACATCTTCTGCGGGTGGTGGCGTGCCATCCATATTATCAACCCATGTTGAAATCTCGTCTACAGTTAATCCCTGTAGAGGCAATTCTTCTACCAATTCTCTTGTGTGGACATCTCGTCTGTCATAGACATCCAAAGTAGTTCGTGAGATGAATACCAAACGAAGTGGGGCTTTCTTCGAAATATCAAGAAGCGCCCCCAGTAAATCTCTGGCTTCATCTAGGACATGGTGAACGTCATCTAATACAATTAGCCAATAAGGAGGTGGGCCTCCTGCATCTCCAGTAAACCGCTCCCTGATTGCCTGAGCGTCCGTAAGATAGGCCAGGAGTCTTCTTCGCCATGAATCAACGTCGAATTCGGCTCCCGGTGTTAGGGGGAGAGTTTCCATCAATTGGTAAGGGTCGTGTTTGTCATCGACTCCAAAACGATGTAGAAGAGAGACCGCTAAACCAACCGACTTATCCCATGGCTGACAAGGGTACCAGCAAACCGAAAGATGTGGAACTTCAACCATATTAGAAGTCAGCCAATCAGCAACTAATGTTGATTTACCGATACCTGCAATCCCATGAATAACCATGCACGGTGACCCTTTCTGAAACCAGGTGTCCATCTTACTTTGAGGAACTAACCTTCCGTGCACAGGTCTAGTTTGAGGAGGAGATGTATGGTAAGTGGCATGGGCTCCTGCAAGGAGTTTTAGCCGACCAGGAGGCGGTAAATCAGAATCTTTGGATGCTTTAGTTACAAGACCGAAACGGATGTCACCATAGGTCAGAACTCCTTCGTGTTGGGCGTGTAATAGAACTTGAAGAACCGATAAATCTGCTTCTAATCTCTCCGATGCCATGTTTGCTTCGATTTCTAATAGCGTCCCTTTATCGTCCCTTAACAAGACCTGGGTGGCCGATAGACTTGTGAGTGTTTTCTTTGCTTCTTCCCTCCCCCTATCGGTTAGTTGCCAGGTTTTTTGTCGGCGCTCGTCGCCTCTAATCGCCCGGGTATGCTCACTGACCAGTCTTTTTCTCAAGAGGTCACGCATGGCTCTGCTAACATTTGGCGGGTGCTGGGCGCAGGCTTCGGCTATTCCAGGACGAGTTACTGCGAAGGATACTACGAACCGATCTGCCTGTTCGTCTTCCTCGAGAAGGTGAAGCATTATGCGGTCTTTTACCGCGATGTTCACTCTCGGAATTTCGCCTGACACACACTTGCCTGAAGTGCCTGCCATTCAACAATTCCCCTTTTTTGGACGGGTTTAATAATGAACAAATACACCGTAAAGCCTTTTGTAAGTAACCTAACCGAGACCTATGGCTAGCCTCACTCGCCGTGCTATACTTCTGTCCCTCCTGATGTTTTCCATGTCTGGACTTGCACTTGCATCCGGTGCAGATATCGACTTCGACGGAGTCGATGATTCGGTAGACGACTGCCTATATGCTGCTGGAAATTCGACTGTTGACAGGACAGGTTGCCCAGATAGAGATGGTGACGGAACTTCTGATTTTAACGACGGTTGGACCTCTAATAACCCAAATTTTGCTGTTGATGTTTCAGTTCCTCAAAATTATGACTTCACATCTGTTGACCATTCTCCCGATGGAGAACTGGTTGTTAGTAGCGACGAAAATGGATATTTGCGCATCTGGAATGCCACCTCGGGAATTAATACTCTATCGCTAAATGTCGGGGGATACCTCGCAGGAGTCTCATGGTCAGGAGATGGAATGTACATCGGTGTAACCAAGGACGACGATACTGCAAACGTGTATTATGCAAGTAATTTATCTAGCGTTCATGGTTCAATAGATGCTGATGTAGGCGGAGGAGATTACACTGAAGATATCGATTTGTCTGGTGACGGGGAGATGGCCGCAATCGCGATTGGAAGGTCAGGTAATGGCGGCACTAACGGTGTTGTAAGAGTGATAAATATGAGCGATGGTTCAGTTCTCCAAAATGTAAATCCTGGCGGAGAAGACCGTTTCCAATCTGTTGATTTCTCACCATCTGGCACTCACATTTTGATTGGAAGTAGTGGCGACTTTTACGTGGTTGAAACGAGTACATGGTCAACAGTCAGATCTGACTCTTCACCTAATGCAGATGTAAATGCGGTAAGTTGGTCTCCTGATGGAAAGCACATGGCGATTTGTGAAGGATGGGACGGCGGAGGATCAACTATTCGGCTGTTTGCGGCTGGATCTTGGACTCAGAAATGGAGTAAATCGATTTCTACGTCTTGTCTTTCTACAGATTTCTCTCCAGACGGCACACAGGTAATCTTTGGAATGTCCTGGTACCAAAATGATGGTGCGTACTCGAGAATTTATGATGTCACTACTGGCAATAGCGTCGACAATATTGCCCAGGCACGCCCGGGTAACTGTCAATCTGGAAATGGAAACAACTGTGGTCAATCAAATGGGCTATCTTGGTCACCAGACGGTTCCCGTATAGCACAGGCATTTGGAAGAAATAACGAAGGATTTTACATCTGGTTCGCTGATTTAGACCCAGACAATGATGGCTGGAATACTTCAGACCAAGGTGACGGAAAGAGCGATGCTTTCCCGGACGAAGGAACTCAATGGAACGATACTGACAATGATGGATATGGAGATAACCCATTGCCTGCGAATCAAGGAGATGCATGTCCAACAAAGGCTGGAACGAGCTGGCAGGACCGCTTTGGCTGTCCTGACGGAGACGGAGATGGCTATTCTGACGAGGGAGACGTGTTCCCTACCGATTATACTCAATGGGCTGATTCAGATAATGACGGGTTTGGTGACAATTACTATCACGATGTTGAGCCATTTACAGAATATCATACAAATCAGGAAGGCGATGCATTCCCAATGAATCCAACACAATGGAACGATACAGATGGTGATGGATGGGGAGATAATTACAATGATTCTTCTTGGACTGCCATTCGCCCTGTGGATGACGTATCTACTCCTGATGTAGATGAATCATGGCCAGGATGGCATGATTCACAGGCAACTCAAGTCGATAAATTCCCACTAGACAGATACCAGTGGTCCGATTCAGATGGTGACTGGATAGGCGATGAGCCTAATACCCCTCGCTCTGATGGATGTGTAAACACATGGGGTAATTCCTCAGAAGACCGACTAGGATGTGGAGATAATGACGGCGATGGTTGGTCAAATCCAACTCCTGATTGGCCAGCTCATCCGAGTGGCGATGCAGATGCATTCCCTGATGACCCTACACAGTGGAGAGACAGTGATGGTGACGGATACGGAGACAATACCAGTGGAAATAACCCTGATGAATGTCCTGGTGAATACGGCACCTCATCCTTTGACAGAGTAGGATGTCCTGATGCTGATGGTGATGGGTGGTCAAATGCAGGCGACCCATTCCCTACCGATGGAACTCAATGGGAAGACCGTGATGGTGACAATTATGGTGATAATCCAGACGGTAACAATGCCGACTACTTCCCTGACGACCCAAGCCAGTGGGCTGATACAGATGGGGACGGATATGGAGATAGGCCAGTATTGCCAAATGGAGATTTCTTCCCGAATGACCCCACACAGTGGAGCGACTTCGATGGCGATGGCTTTGGAGACAATTCTGACGGAAATAACGGAGACCAATGTCCTGAATTATTCGGTCAATCCACTCTGGCTGCTGCACGAGGTTGTCCTGACTCGGATAACGATGGAGTAGTAGATCCATTCGATGCATTCCCTGAGGATTTCTATCAGCAGACTGACAATGATGGAGATGGCTGGGGCGATAACCAAGCTGTACCAAATGGTGATGAATGCCCTGAGGAATACGGAACAAGTACCAACAATTCCCGCGAAGGATGCCTTGATACTGACGGAGATTCATGGGCTGATGTCGATGACACATTCCCCGAAGACCCCCTACAATGGAAAGATACTGATTTAGATGGCTGGGGAGATAATTACGGCTGGGAAAACAAAACTATTGCTGATGAGCAAGACCTTGGTAACCTAATCACCATTAGAGAGCAATGGGGAGATGCATTCACAACCGATCCTAGCCAATGGGCAGATTCCGATGGTGATGGCTTTGGAGACAACAGCACAGGAAGACTCCCCGATGCATTCCCTATGAGGGCTACACAGTGGGCAGACACGGATGGTGATGGCTATGGAGATAACCAGAAATTAGGTTCATGGCAACCTGATGAATGCGAATTGAAATATGGTGAATCATATCTTGATTACTTTGGATGCACAGATACCGATAAAGATGGAGTTTCTGACCAAACAGACCCTTGTCCTTACGATGCTGAAATTAGTGCTGGTATTCGTGGCCAGGTCAGTTGTGCTTCATTCTCCGATGACGATAATGATGGCATTCCAAACAAGTACGATACCGATTATATCGCAGGCTCAGATGGCGATAGTTCATGGCTAGAGGACATTGACGGAAGCGTACTAATTTTAATTGGATTGGCTGTGTTCTTATTGGCGGTCATCTCGGTTGCTATGGTTGCAAAACAAGCAGGTCGAAGAAAGGCTGCTTACAGCCGAGCAGAGGATATGAAAGTTTCAGCAATGTTCCAAGAAGAAGAGTCCCGAAAGCAGGAATGGATCGACTACTATGTGAACCAAGGTGACACTGCCAAAGCGATTGAATTAGGATGGACGCCACCGGCAGAAGTCCCTCAATGGCAGCAACATCAAATGCAACAAGATGAAGCTCAACAAGCAGCGGTTCCTACAATGCTAAGTCTTGATGATTTGTGATTAGTTACGACTAACCCTGGCCTTTTCACGACGTGCTTTTTCAGCTAGGCTATCATCGAATGATAAAAAATCTAGAGAGTTCCATTCCTCATCATCGTCCAACGCTTTTAGAGCCTCATTATCAGCCAGTAACTCACCTAGAGAGATGTAGGTTGGGTTTTGGCCATTAGACAAAGCATACTGGTGTCCAGGTAGTACTAACCAATCTTTGGATAACTCAGACAAGTGGTTTCTGAGATAAAATAATGAACTTTTCTGGGAGTTAACATCACCTCCAAATAAGTCGGTGCGGCCACAACTTCCAAGGAACATACAATCCCCACTGATCACCACACCTTCTCCGATGAAGGTCATGTGGCCAGGAGTGTGGCCAGGAGTACAATGTGCCTCTAGTTCTAGGGCCCCGATTTTTTGAATTACAAATGAATTTGCATCATTGGACCATTCGTGATTAGAAGGTCCATCCCAACCGCGTAATGATTCATTTGTATGAACCCAAACCTGCTTATCTTCCAATCCTTCGACCCCTTTGGAATGGTCCCAGTGGGAATGAGTCAGCCACACTTGTTCTAAGTCCCAGCCATTAGTTGAACACACGTCTAACCAGTATTGAGAGAAGAACGGGTCGATTATGACCGCTTTGTTGGTTTTTTTACAAACTAACAAATGATTTAGATTATCCCAATCGCCCAACTGCGCTTGCAAAACAAGCATTTTAGGTGTTTCGAGGATACATTCGGCCATCTTCGCTCACCAATACCATGGACCGCATCACTTCTAAGGGATGACGCCCATGGTTTACCATGGGCAGAGAGCGCATGCTGGCATTGGTACTAGCCGGCCTGCTGGTCATAATTGCGCCAAATGCATTTGCAGACGTCTCCGATGTTTCAGTAGAGACTAGCCTCGTAGATGCTCCCGCAAATGGATGGTATGCGTCTGGAGACATTGTTGAAGTCTCGGCTATATTGGTTAATGACGGTGATGCAGTAAGTATCAATGTCGACCCATCCTGTAATCAAGTCCTCAGCATTTGGAGTGGAAACACATTACTCATAGACGGGACTGAAAGTTGTCTTGGACAGAGCCGAGGTATGGATTTAGGCGCTGATTCAGAACTACCTCTCGATACTTTATCTTGGGATTTGACTGATTCAAATGGCGATTTAGTATCATCAGGAGACTATGTTGTTGAGTATTTTGTTGCCGGTGAAGGAATTTCTTCGATGACCAACATCCATGTACAAACCCCTACAACAATTCCTGATGGCTTAGAACTAGAGATGATTACTACAGCGAGAGATGGCGAGCATGCTGAGGCAAGTCCTAGCATAGTCACGCTCCGCCTGCACAATACGCTAAGTGAAAAAATGGTAACAGACTTCGGGGATTGTAAAATTGCTCTCAATGAATTATTACTCAGTGCTTGCGGACCCAACAGTTTGTCTGCGCATGAAGTTATCACAATCGGGCAATTCCCCTTAGTTCTCAGTGAAGGCCAAAATACAATCTCTGCGTCTTTGGGTGATGGCGTTCTTTACCAAGAAGTTGTATTGACGGTAGCAGCAGATTCTGACCAATCAACTAGTACTGGAAACATAAACGAGCTACAATTTGAACTTATTTTGGAAGATGACGCTACGTTTGCGGAATCAGATTTATTTGTCGCAGATATTGCAATTATAAATGGCGGAGAAGAAGAGATTTCACTTGACTTTACTAATTCTTGTCGAGGAGAAGTTTGGATTCTAAATTCAGCAGGTGATGTTGTAATGGATTCAAGAACACTGAAGGATTGTTCTGAAATTGAAGCACAGTACATGATTCCTCCAGGAGCAGATCGAAGTTATGCTCAGCCAGATTGGACCTTTATTGGACCAGATGGGTGCCTTGTATCGCCGGGGGAAATGATGGTGGTAATGGAAATCCCAGAACATGATATCTTCGATATCTCTTCGATTAGCCTGAGTCGTGCTAAATCTTCGGATTGTAGAAGTGAAACTCTGGAAATAACAGCCGAAATTTCAGGAGAGAGTATTCTTACTGTATCTCCACAAATAGCCAGTCTTGGAATTGATGAAATCACATGGCTTTCGACTTGTGGTCTTGAAACTGTATTGATTGGTCCTGAAGGCGAGGTAGACAGTGTTCTTTCACAATGCGATAATGATGATGTCGCAATCCAACGATTTAGTACAATGGATTTAGAATCCCTAGAGTTTGATATGGAAAACCTAGATGATGGCGAATACACCCTCTTCTTCGAAAGTGTAAGTGAACCCTTAGTTCAATCGACTATGGATTTCAGTTGGCCACTTATTGTAGAAGATATTATTGAAAACGAACCTGTTGAAGAAAATGCGGAAATCATCTCAAGAGTAATTACGGGGACTTGGAGTTCTACCAATACCGAGTTTGGAACCTGTTGGTTACTCAACACCCCTGCTGAAGGAATAATCACACTATCCGGAGCACCAGGGCTGCTAAATTGGTTACCTGAATCAGGTGCTAGAGGCCAATATCTGATTCATGACTCTGATGCTGCACCACAGTGTTCGGATTTCGCTGCAACTGCATTTGTTGTTGAAGAAGTTTACAGCCAAGAAGTGATGGCTACAAATGAAGAAGCGCAAGAAGAAGTCACTACGGCCCCTGTTGAAGTTCAAGATGCTGAATTAAGCCCTGTTGTGATAACAATAACAACAGTTGTAGTTAGTGGAGGATTCCTATCTCTACTTGTTGGATTAGTTGCAACAAACGAAAGTTGGAGAATCCCGACTACAAGTGCTGGTCTTTGGCTACTAGGCCTTATTGGACGCACTAGTGAAACCAGTGATGGGAGATACCAAAGAGGCCGTTTAATGGGTTACTTAACTGCAAACCCTGGATGTCACTTCCGTGCTCTAATGGCTGCACTTGAAATGTCAAATGGACAAATAACTCATCACTTGAAGGTTTTAGAGAATGAAGAAATGATCTGGAGGAGACCAGATGGAAGACTTGTCAGATTCTATCCATTTACAACAAACCTTCATCCAGGTCTTATCGAAGAAGACCTGCCACTTCCTCCACTCTCTCCTGACCCAAATAGTCTACAAGGCAAAATACTGCGTTTATTAGATGACGATGGGGTTATGAAAAAGTATCCAACTCAATCCGAACTTGCCCACAGATTAGACCGTTCTCAACAATTAGTAAGCCACCACCTGAGAACACTACAAAAATTCGGATTAGTAGAAAAACACAAGTCTGGTGTTAGAAACCGATACCGCTTGACGAGAGAGGCTGTGTTCCTTCTCGATACTACAGAGCTGTGATTTCGCAGATGGATTCAAGGGTATTGCATCGTTCGACAGTTCGCCCCGTAGGGGCGATGAGGGACTTCGATGTCGGAATACATTCCACAATCTACTGAAGAATCCTGGCAAAAAGCATGGGCAGATGCAGAAATATTCCATGCCAACTTCAACAAAGGCAACCCTGTTTTCTATTGCCTTGAAATGTATCCCTATCCATCTGGAAAGATGCACATGGGGCATGTTAGAAATTATTCAATCGGAGACTCTGTGGCGCGTTACAAGCGATTGATGGGTTTTGATGTATTGTACCCAATGGGCTTCGACTCTTTTGGAATGCCGGCAGAAAATGCAGCTATTGCAGAAGGTGGCCATCCTCATGATATTACTGAAAGAAATATGGCTAGCATAACTGAGCAAATCAAGCGGATGGGATTCTCATACGATTGGAGAAGAGTTTTGAAAAGTCACGACCCTCAATACTATCGTTGGAATCAGTGGTTTTTCCTAAAATTCCTAGAAAGCGGGCTGGCATATCAGCAATATGCGCCAGTTAATTGGTGCAACTCCTGTAATACCGTACTTGCTAATGAACAGGTAAAGGCAGGACGTTGCTGGAGATGTAATGGTCCTGTAATTCAGAAAGAAATGAGTCAATGGTTCCTCAATATCACAAAGTATGCTCAAGAGTTGTTAGATGGTCTAGAAACTATTGAATTTCCTGAAAACGTCAAAGCCCTACAGCAAGACTGGATCGGGCGTTCAGAGGGTGCAGAAATAGAATTCTCACTAGAAGGGGGCGAGGAGAAAATTAGAGTTTTCACTACCCGTCCCGATACATTGTTTGGAGTGACATTTGTTACGCTAGCCCCTGAGCATGAGTTAGCAGAACGTTTGGTTGCAGGCACTGAATATGAAGCCGAATGGAAATCGTTACATGATGAAATAATAGCGATGAGTGAATTCGACCGCATCAAAAACATGGGGAAGAAAAAAGGTGTACCAACCGGCGCTTTTGCCATACACCCCCTAACCGGAGATAGAGTTCCTATCTGGATTGGAAATTTCGTGATTGCATCTTATGGTACCGGGGCTGTTATGGCAGTACCGGGTCATGATGAGCGTGATTTTGAATTCGCAAACAAGTATGGTATCCCTATCAAACGCGTTTTGGTAATGTCAGAAGATGGTGATGCGGACAAACCTCTAGAGGCTGCTGAATCAGACCTAGGCTGGATGGTTAATTCGGGCGTTGATGGGTTTGATGGATTATATGGCGATGAAGCAAAGTCAGCTGTATGTGACGCTCTTGAATTGAAGAATGCGGGTGTAGGGACAATAAATTGGAAAATTCGTCCTTGGCTAATTAGCAGACAGAGATATTGGGGCACTCCAATTCCAATTATCCATTGCACATCTTGTGGAGCAGTACCTGTTCCTGAAGAACAATTACCTGTTGAATTACCGAGAGATGTTGTCTTCGATGGTAAGGGCAACCCCTTGGAATCTAGTGATACATTCTGCAATGTAGACTGTCCTCGATGTGGTATTCCTGCGAGGAGAGAGACAGATACTATGGACACATTCGTAGATTCGTCTTGGTACTTCTTACGATATACGGACTCGATGCAGGACGAAATTTGTTTCAACCCAGAAGTTGCAAACCATTGGATGAATGTTGATTTCTATTGCGGAGGCATCGAACACGCACAGATGCATCTGATCTATGCCAGGTTCTGGACCAAGGCTCTTCGTGACATTGGACTACATGATATTGATGAGCCATTCAACGAGTTACTCTGTCAAGGAATGGTAAACAAGACAGCCCCCTGGTGTGACACCTGTGCTATTACGCTCCATGTATCACATACAGGAAATAATTGCCCGCATTGTGATTCAACATTGGGAGAAAGAAGTGCGAAGATGAGTAAAAGTCTTGGAAATACTGTTTCGCCAGAGGATATGATTGAGAAGTACGGTGCAGATACTGTCAGGCTATTCATTCTCTTTGCAGCCAATCCTACCGCTGGAATGGACTGGTCTGATTCAGCCCTAGAGGCTAATTACCGCCAAATTGTACAACTATACGGAATGCCAGAGAGTATTCTTTCTTGGAATGGAGTTGCGGACGATATCGATACATGGATGAGAGCTCGCCTCAAACAAAGATGCATCCAGTGGCAAGATGCTATGGACAATTATGACCTTCGCGGGGCGGTTGATGCAAGCCACTTCGACCTAGTGAAAGATATCAACTGGTATCGTCGAAGAGGGGGAGAAAATCCAGAGGTGGGTAGAGAGATCCTTGAAACTTGGACACATATGATTTCAATTGCAACACCGCACCTCGCTGAAGATTGGTGGAAAATGCAGGGTAAGCAAGATTTGGTTGCAAGCAGAGTATTCGATGCGCCTTCATCTTTGACTGCAGAAGAGTCGTCTGCTCTTGATGATGAAACCTATCTGCGAACATTCCTTGAACAGGCACGAAAAGTAGCAAAGGTTGCTACGAAACACATTGGTGGACCTCCTCAAAGCGCAGTAGTACACATCTCTCGTCCGTGGCGGAAAGAGCTTGCTCAAGCCGCTATTGCTCACTTAGCACATGGAGAGAACATCAAATCATTTGCGGGTAAATTGGCTGAACTTCCATTCGCTCAAGGTGAAATGAAAGGACAAGTCATGGGATTCTGGGGCAAAAGAATGCTGCCTCAAATTTTCAAATGGTCAGATGCAGAAAAGGAAATGATAACTGGTTCACTGGATGAATCTGCTATCCTAAATGCTGCCTCAGTTTTCGTCTGTAGCGAGTTGGGCTTGGCTAGTATCGACATCGAGGCCGGCACTTCCGATGTCGGCAGAAGTGGCACTGCTATCCCCTTGGCTCCCTCCATCGTCTACAGTTGAAACTGGGTTTACGTTAGGGATTACGTTTGGGTTAACGTTAGGAACTGATTTTGCAGGAAGAGGCTTTTGTGGTCTGAAAGTTACAATAAGAGCCACTACGACCAAAACCCCTGCTATAACAAATAGAATCCAGGTAAGAGATGATGATGTTTCAATATCTTCTTGAGATTTTGTTTTCTCTTCAGTTTGAACTGTGCAACCAGTTGAAGATACAATTTCACCGAGAGGTGTTGCAGGACAGAGATCGTTCAAATTGTGCACCCCGTCATTATCATCATCCAATTGAACGCCAGAGCATCCATTCGCCTCCACTTCCAAATTTGGGGGAGTGAAACGGCATTCATCTGAAGCGTCTAAAACGCCATCGTTATCGTCGTCATCATCTTCTATCGAGTCGACACATCCATCTTGGTCGAAGTCCATTCCAACGCCGGACATTCCGACATATCCGCGCGGACAAATATCTACTGAGTCTTCGAAACCATCTGAATCATCGTCTGAGTCTTCTCTATCATCATGACAACCATCGTTATCGTGGTCGAAACTACTGTTCCAATTTATTTCTCCAACAGGACAGTCATCGGACAGGTCTAGAAGATTATCTCCATCGTCATCCGCATCTCTATCAAGATCTCTACATCCGTCTTGGTCATGGTCAATTCCATGCACACTTTCCCACGAAAATTGGTCACGGGCACAATTGTCTAAAGTATCGATAATTCCGTCACCATCGGTATCGGTTTCGCATGCATCGCCAATTCCGTCACCATCCAAGTCGGCTTGGTCATCATCGATGTCGGGGCACTTGTCCAGTTGGTCAACATAGCCATCGCCATCAGAATCTAAATCTTCACAACCATCTTGGTTTTCATCGTTTTCAATAGTCGAAAACCAGCCGATTGGCCCTTTAGGGCATTCATCATATAGGTCGAGAACTCCATCTTCATCATCGTCGAAATCTTCAGTTTCATCTCTGCATCCATCACTGTCATGATCAGTATTTGGAGCCGAGTTCCAACCCGTCTCCCCCGGAGTGCAATCGTCCCAGTCATCACCTACAGCATCGCCATCATCATCATCATCGCAAGCATCTCCAAACAGGTCACCATCTGTATCTTGTTGGGCAGGGTTTGCCGCTCTAGGGCAATTATCAGCACCGTCGGTTAATCCGTCTGAATCGTGGTCTCTTGCGTAATTCCAAAGTGCAATATCGTAAGACCCTGAGGAGTTTACTGTGAAATTAGACATCTGGGCGGAATTCTGAATTTCCATCCCGATTATTGGCGATTCATTGTCTCCAAATTGAATAGATATCCCCCTGTCATCACCTAGGCCGCCTGCAGATATGGCCCAAAGCCATTGATTGTCAGAATCAAATTGTGCTACGAACACATCCCTTAGGTCTCCGTTAGAATCTCTATCGGTGAGATTGTCTATCCCTAAACTGAAGCCCGAGGTGTAGCTACCGACAACAATTGCATTGTCGCGCGAATCGAAGATTATCGATTCTATGGTTTCCCAGCCTCCGCCTCCCGAATTAGAAACTTCTTGCCATACTCCCAGGGGTGACAAAACAGCATGGAACATGTCCCACCAACCGTTAGAAGTTACGTTGATAAATCCGAAATAGGCCGTGTTTTCAAATTGACCGACGATATGCATTTGGCCATTGCTATCGATTGCACAATCATTGGCCCAATCATCTCCAGTACTGCCTGCAAAAGAGGTCCATGTGAAATTTCCATCACCGTCTAATTGGGCCGCAAATATATCAGCGCCGCCTTCAGAGTCGTGTGTTTCTATGAACATGATTGTGTCAATGAATGCGCCAGTAACATGCAAATACCCGCTATCGGAATAGCACATTCCACCAAATGATTCTAAGTCGTTCGGGCTAGAGATTCCGTTAACCCACACTATTCCCCCATTCTCATCATAATGCAATATTGCAAGACTTAAACCTCCTGAGCCAGGTATTAGATTACTCTCAACCTCAATAACATCACGATGGAATATTCCTACAGAAATACCACCGCTAGGGCTTATTGAAATATCAAAAGCGGAGAGATCATTTTCGTTTGATATTGTTCGGATCCAAATAATATTTAGTTCACCTGCACTGTAAGAGAATCGTCCTATGAATGCATCGCCTTCGCCTTGTTCAGTCCCTTTAACTAGCGTCTGAGTACTCATGTTCATTTCACAAGACATCCCTGCTGTGCCTATACAAAAATGCCCAGCGAGAATGATGTCGCCTGAAGGGTGTAGTGCTATTGCGTCAATTCCATCTGTACCTTCACTGCCAAAGCCATGGATTGAAGTCCAAGTGCCCGATGGATCCATTTTTCCAACATACATGTCAGCATCACCATCAAAACCTGTTGCTCCAATTCCATCATCACCGAATATTGCAGAAGATGTATACTGTCCTGCTGCGATTATACTATTGTCGTCCAATACCACATGACCCGCCAGACTTTCATCATCAAACCCCCCTGCAGATTGAGCCCATCCTAGAGGCCCTTGGTCTTCGCCTTCAACTGAAACGAAAGGGAAGAGTAAAAGAGATACTACTAGCAATGTCAACAGACGACGCATGATTTCCCATCACCACCTATCACTTGAAATGATGTATCAACCGTCCGTAATATCAATGCTATATCGCTAATTGGCCCAAACTATGGGCAAGGAGTTCACTTATACTGCCAGACGCAAATTGTCGATTGAAGTAGTGAATAATGCCCTAGGACTATTTAGAAACCCAAGTAGTTGGCCAGATTGGAATACTGGAGCAAAAGGTATGCTTGCTACAAATTCTGAATCTTTGGATGAAGGCGACCATATCGCAGTCCATCAGATTATCAAAGGTGGATTAATCGAAATCCGGTGGCTGGTCAATTCTCTCCGCGAAGGAGATGGGTTTTGTGAAATCGAATTATTAGGCCAAGGGCAAAGCCGAAATGAACGACCAATTGGTAGTGGTTTGAAAGAATTAAAAATATGTATTACTTTTCTTTCAGAGGAAGACGGTGGTATTGAAATTCATTCAAGTTGTGAAGCTTCAAGAATGATGTCTATATTTTCAGGACGTATCAATGCGTTCATGAAAAAGCAAACCGAACAAATGTTAGATGATATGTCGACTATCAATTAAGCCGGTGTATCTATGGAGCGTACGCAACAGGAGTTAGCATGGCCGATGAGAAAAAGCGTAATCGGTCCCGCCGTAATGGAAAGGGCTCATCAAAACCAAAGCGATATGGTGGCCCGTCTAGAACGAATCTGCTAGAAAGACATTCAGAGTTTGATGCTGCTGCAAAATTATCTGCAAAGTCTAGGTTTGAAACTAAACCTAGGCCAATTGGAATCCCCAAAGAAATCGAAGAGCCTAGGCTTTTCTCTTTCGAGTGGTCGAACAACCCAGTCGCCTTGAAGACAGAATCTACACTAGCGTCTAAAGTAGTTAGAAAGGGTGAGTTTGGATGGCTACCTGATGAAAGGGTTGCTGAAATCGGAACTATGGTTGACAATCTAGACATGACTCTAGATCAAGCACTTTCACTACGCAGTGCATTACTTCAGCAAAAAACAGTATACTCGCATGGTCAATTACAATCCAGGGGTAAGGCGCTGGTTAGACTATACAGAGAAGGAGTAGGTATTGTCGATTTGTCAAAACGTTTTGATTTCCCCCCAATGAATATCTTCAGATTAGTATTGAAGGAAATGGGGTGGTCGAAATCAAGAATTAAAGAAACTCTTCGAGCGCCTTCAAAATTCAAAGAAAGAGAAAGAAATGAATTTGAGGCGGCAGAAGCAGCAGATAGAGTAAGCCATGTCGACCAATCTGAAACTCACGTTAGAGCAGACCTATTTGAGGAAATTCTTGCAGATTGGTTCGAAGATCAAGGCGTCAGAGTACGCCGGCAACCAGAGATGGTCAAAGAACAGATGGAAGAACATGGCAGACCAGTTAATACTCCTGATTTGTTATTCTTGGACCATGTTGAAATCAATGGTGAGCCAGTAGCATGGATTGATGCTAAACACTTCTATGGCGCAGATGTAGATTTCCAAAGGAAGAAAATCGCCAAGCAAGCGAACAGATATGTTGAGGCTTGGGGGCAAGGAGCCTTGGTCTTCCGTCATGGGTTCTGTGCAAATGTACACATACCTGGAACGGTTTTACTAGACTGTGGTCCACTGGACTTATCAGCGCTAAACCGTTCTACTGAAGAATAGTTTCCCGAACTCCTAAACCAAGAGTTCGTAATTTTGAGGCCAATTCATCATAATCAGAAATATGTCTAAGGCTCTTGGGCAGAACTATCAACGATGTACCCAACATACAGAGATGACAACTCATTGAATCATCGGCTTGTTCCATAACGGCACTGAGTAATTTGGCCCGTTCTGGCTCCTCTAGCAAACCGGATTCCAAAGCGAATTTATCTGCCTCATCAAGTAATTTCCCCCAAATACTCTGGTCCCAATCATATTGGCTCAAACGATTAACTGCAGACTCCCCTGCCTTGGTTATTTTAGATATCCAAGTCGGGTCGTCAATGTAGTTCGAAGTGTGTTTGCCCCCATAAGGGTCCCAAACTAACAGCGCAGGGCAACCTACATCGAAACCGTATGCTTTACCAGGGAATGGCGGACTACCAGGTGTAATTCTGAGTTCACAGCCTCCTGCCCACAGACCTAAAACGTCACCAAGACCACTAGAGTTTCTTCTTTCGTGGCGATGAGCTAGGCGTGCTAACTGTCCTTCATCGCCACAATCGAATACTTCGCCTAGTGCTAAACTAGCCGCAAGTAAACCAGCCCCAGACATACCAAACCCTTGGGAAACTGGTAATGCTAATTGAATATCGATATTGACCGAGGTTTCAACTTTGAATAGTTCTCTAAATGAATCTAACAATTCAGAATACAATCGTTCTCCTTCAACAAATGGTGTACCGTCCATGAATGATACTGAGATAGAATCATTGCCAGTTCCCACTTTTTTCACTGAGGCTTCAACCCCATCTTCAAGGCACATTCCCGCACCACGGGAACCTTGGTTTCTGGCAAGCAGTTGCTTGGAATGAATAGAAAAAAGCAGGGTTACGTGGCCCCCTACTTGGACTGTGACCTCATTCATTGTGCTAACGCTAGGCTAACTAGGTCATCATGCTTCTCCAATATTGAGAGAACGGTCAGAGATGTTTTCAAGCCAGAGCTGTATCGATTTCACCAGTAATCTTACCGAAGCGTGAGGATAATTCCGCACATGCTTGGTTGAAGATTTCCTCAGGTGACATAGCGCCATCGGACTCGTAAGAGAAGATGTACTCGCCCTCAATGTCTTCCAGAGTGATTGCATTATCGAATGCTTCATCACGGTTTGTTCCATATCCAACTTGGTGCAATGCACGTTCTAAGTCTAGTACTGAATCTACATCATTACATTCCTTGTTTGTGAATAATTTAGAGTTGATTGCACGTCCAGACTTGGAAGTTAGATTGAGGTCAAACAGAGTGTTTGCCTTCTTTGGCCTGTTTAGTGTCGCCTTCTGTCGTGGTTGGAAAGTAACCGCTGCAGCAGGGCACCACTTTGCGTGGTCACGGCCACGGCCAAGAGTTGCGTACGCGTATAGTTCCAGATATTGGCCACTGGAAAGAATGGTCAATGGAATGCGTGCGTGTTGCTCATTGATCTGGAGTTTAGTTTCTCCAAGTACGTTCAAGTCGCCTGCGTATACGGTCTTGAATTGCTCATCAGAGTCGGAGTTTGGTCCACGGATAGATAGGTGGTAGATGATTTGTGAAAGTGGTGAACCCCACTGATCTTCAGGAAGGTCCTTGTTGTTTTCATCATCTTCAGGGAATTTGAATTCCTCTAGGAATGTTGGAACTGGAACCATTGCTAAGCGATGAGCCAAAACCTCGTCAGGTAATACGTTAACAGATTCGATTACTTCGCCTTTGTTATCTTGAGTTACGCCTTGTTCGAAGCGAACTTTTGTGATTGCCATCTTAGGAACATCTGAAAGAATTGCACGGCGCAGGCTGTTTACCTGTGCTGCGTTTGTTTCTGACAAGACGATTCTAATCTTGTTACCCTTTGGCCAGCCTTCAACGATTTGAGCCTTCATTTTAAACACCTCAGAATTTCAGACACGGCGTCCACGACGTCCGCCCTTTTTCTTTGTTCCATCGTGAGCGATTGGAGTCACGTCTTCGATTCGAGTGACGGTTACCCCTGCACGAGTTAGAGCACGAATTGCTGCTTGAGCACCAGGCCCAGTATTGTTTGACTTGTTTCCACCAGGTCCACGGTACTTGACAATAACTTGGGTGAATTCCTTCTCCTTCAGTTGGTCAGCCATGCGCTCTGCGGCACGAGTTGCAGCGAATTGTCCTCCTGAGTCCTTAGATGACTTTACTACTTGTCCACCGGAACATGTAGCGATTGTTTCAGCTCCTGTTAAATCAGTAGCTGTCATTAGAACGTTATTGTAACTAGAGAAGATATTGATGATTGCCTTACGCATCATTGGTCACCTCCTTCAGTAACTGTATCTTCGGCCTTAGGTGCTTCAGCAGCAGATTCTTTGACAACTTCTGCATCTGCTTTAGTTGCCTCAGGATCGACTTCATCTTCTGCATATTCTGCAGATTCACGAACACCGAGAATTGTTTGGCGAATGACGTGGTTTTCATCATTCAGGTTGGAGCGAGGGTGATAGCGAATCAATTCTTCTTCATCACGAGTTACAGGGTATGACGGAATTGTTACCTTTTGGTCGCCGATGCATATCTGGCCGTGGGTTACTAGTTGACGAGCCTGCTTCATTGAGCATGCTAGTCCTTTGTAGTAAACTTGGGCTTGAAGGCGACGGTTGAGAATATCCTCTGCGGATAGAGACAAGATGTCGTCAAGAATTGCATCGCTTGCAATTAATCCCTTACGGTTTAGAGATGCAAGAAGCGCATCCTTTTCGCGGGAGTAGTGTCCTTCAGAGGTATCTACTCGACCAATCAACTTCATTGCTTGGCCACGAATACGGCGAAGTGCGGACTTTGACTTCCAAATTTCAGTCATGTTCTTCAGACCATGGTTTGCCTGAATTGCATGTTCTTCTTCTATTCTGTCAGCCTTCCAAGGATGAGGAGGTGTGTCGTATTTAGGTCGAGCGAATTTTGGATGTCCCATTTCTAATTCCTCCTATCACGATTTCTTGCGCTGTACTCCAAGCGTCAGTCCGAAACGGCCATTGGAGCGACCGCGCTGTCCACGTACCTTGTGGCCGCCAGCATGGCGGACCCCGCGGTAACACTTGATTCCACGAAGGCGAGTAATATCGTCTTGGTGTGTAAGTTTCAGTTCCTGTCCGGACAGATGAAGTTCGTCACCAGACTCAAGGTCTCTCTGACGATTTAACATCCATAGTGGGACGTTTTGAGCGTAACTTTCGATTGCTTCCTTGAGAGTTTCTTGCTGGGATGGGTCGAGGTGTCCTGCTTTCATACCAGGGTCGAAACCTGTAATTGTACAAATGTTTGCAGCGGTTCTATCACCTACTCCACGAACTGCAGTCAGTGCGGTTCCTAGAGGTTTTAGACCATCAATATCTGTATCTGCCATACGAAGCATGTAGGAGAAATCGTCTCCCAATTCCTTATCATTTGCCATGGTGGTTCACCGGTTAAACGCGTACAACATGATGTCGAGCGACTTTGCGACAAACAACCCCT
>TARA_B110000444_G_scaffold228994_2_pt1 | contig 22544 bp, 23 predicted proteins | sample TARA_B110000444 | Tara Oceans TARA_B110000444 (sample SAMEA4398370) | marine metagenome | biome: Polar Biome; feature: [SRF] surface water layer (ENVO:00010504); material: water (ENVO:00002006), including particulate matter (ENVO:01000060) such as... | depth 5 m | reverse complement strand
AATATATAAATTAAAAAAATAATATATAAATTAAAAAAATAATATATTAGTTTTTCGTATAACTTAAAAATTAAACATATATTTAAAACATAGTATGGACATCATAGAATTACATCCAGATGTTATCGAAATAGGAGATTTAAATGATAATCAAATAGATTTAGATGTAGAAGAAAGTGGATTTAGACCATCTGTAAATTTTGGAAGTGGAATAGAGTTATTAATGAATGACAAAAAAAATGACAACAAATCCACTTCAAATGTAGAAATAGATGATATATCAAAACTAGAAGATGAATTAAACGATTTATCCGAAAACATTAAATCCGATTCAACAAATAAAACAATAAGCGAGCCATATTCAAGTAAAAATTTATTCGGTGGTTTATTTAGTGAAAAAAAAGATGGGGCAAATATAAAACATGTATCACAAAATGAAGATGCTAAATCGGGTCTAGGAAAAGCCACGTCAAATATGAATGAAAATAAAACTTGGGATGGATATGGCAAATTTAATAATGTACCTGTTAATTTAGATAAAGTTGATAAAAAACCAGAATTAACAAAAGAAGAAGAATTAAAAGAAAAATTCAAATATTTACGAAAATTAGAAGAGTTAGAACGAAAAGGAATAGTATTGAGTAAAAGATACAATATGGATTCAAATTTACAAGAAATGATGGGCGAATACGAAACAATAGTAGCCGAAAAAGAAAAAACAAATTCTATGAAATTTCAAGGGAAAATGTTAATGGCGTGTGTAACGGGATTAGAATTTTTAAATAATAAGTTTGATCCATTTGATGTAAAATTAGAGGGTTGGTCCGAACAATTAAATGAAAACATAGAAGAATATGATGAACTTTTCGGCGAGTTGCATGAAAAATATAAATCTAAAGCGACTATGTCGCCCGAATTAAAACTATTATTTCAATTGGGTGGTTCAGCAGTAATGGTCCATATGTCAAATACACTTTTCAAATCGGCAATGCCTGGTATGGACGACATAATGAAACAGAATCCAGAATTAATGAAACAATTTACGTCTGCCGCAGTAAATACGATGGGTAATAATGGAAGTCCCGGATTCGCTGGATTTATGAATGGTGTATTTGGTAATAACAACGCTGATCAGTCATCACAAAATGATTCGGGATTGGGTTTTGGAGAGTCGAGACAAAGAACGATGCCTTCCAATATTAACGAAGGACCACCTCCACCCGCAGTAGAAACAAAATTACCAGAAAGAAGTCAACGAACACAAAATTTACCCAATAGACCAGATTTAATGTCTGCTCGAGGAGTTTCGAATAATAACAATGACGGGTATTCGGATTACGAAGAGAGAATTTCAAGACCAGAAATGAAGGGTCCGTCAGTTAGACAGTCAGAAATAAATTCTTTATTAAGTGGATTAAAAACAAAACAAATAAATGTTGATAATAAGGAATCGTCTACAATTAGTATAGAGGACATGAAAGATTTAACCAATGTGAAAGTTCCAAAATCAAAAAGAAAACAAAAATCAGACAAAAATATAGTATCGTTGGATATCTAATTTAATAATTTAATAATTTAATATTTTAATAATTTAATAATTTAATAATAATTTAAAAGTATTTATAGACATTTTAAATAGTAATCTACTGGTATGTATTACTATTTAAAAGAATTTGAAAATATAGAATTTGACTTAATTTTATATATATATGGATGTATAAAATTATATATACGAGTTTTTCGTGTATTTAATATTTTTTTATATAGTTATTTTAAATTTAATTGTAAAAATGGTATTAAATATTTAAATGGATATGAATGTGAAAATAGATTAGAATTAATTAAAACAATAACAGAAAAAATGGTGTTTGTAAATATTGTTTATTTGAAGATTTTCCAATTGTTATGTTTAAATAACGATATACTATTAGATGTTGAAGAAGATTATTTGCTTAAATATATCACGAATAATATACCATATTTACCCGATGATATTGATTATGATACTATGAATGCATTGGTTACCGATTATAATATCAAACTAGATATGATACTACCATTGAATGGTAGTATAATAAGCATTTCATTTCTAGGAATGTATAAAAATAAAAATGTTGTTATTGAAATTATAAAAAATAATATAAACAGTAAGCTGCAAGAAGCAAATTTAGAAATAGAAACAATTATAAATATAATATCAATCATACCGTTTATAAGAAAATTAAATTTAAAAGAATGTATAATAAATAATAAAGAATTACTGCTGGAAGAAACAAATTTTGTAAAAGAAATAAGTAAGTTGCAAACATTAAAAAAAGAAAATGCAAACAATATAGAAAAAAATATACCTAATTGTTATCCAGAAATTACCAATCAATATAACAATGTAATGGTTATAGAAAATATATTCTGCTTAACTAATAATGATATGTATATATATAAATAGATAATAAAACGAACAACTGTGAAAAAAATTTCATTATTATCAAATATATAATATTATTGCAAGTGATAAATTACTTGAAATTAAATAAAAAATTGAATTATTATTAAATATTTTATAATATAATAATAATTATAATATTAAATGAATTATATATTGCTCGATACAAGCTATATAATATTTTATAGATATTTTGCATTAATTCAATGGTGGAAACTTGCAAAAAAAGATATTGAACTACCTGAAAATCCATATAACTGCGAAGAGTTTGTTGAAAAATTTACTAAATTATTTTTGCAACAAATTACTACTATTAAGAAAAAACTAAAAATTCACAAAGAAGAATGTAAAGTAATTGCTGCAATAGATTGTCATCGTAAAGATATTTGGAGAAATGAAATTTTTCCCCAATATAAAGAATCTAGATATAAAGATGAAGTATTCACGGGAGGAGAGTTCTTTAAATTGGTTTACAGCAATGATTTTCTTCTAAAATCTGGCGTTGATTATATATTTAAGTGTGATAAATTAGAGGCAGATGATATAGTGGCGATTACTAAAAATGAAATTAGAAGAAAATACACATTAGAAAACATTTATATTATTACCAACGACCACGATTATTTACAACTAATGGATGAAAATACAAAAATATTTAATTTACAATTTAAAAATTTAATTGAAAATAAAAAAGTATTCCCGGAAGCAGCGAAAAATCTATTTTATAAAATTGTTTTAGGCGATAAATCAGACTGTATCCCCCCAATTTTAACTGGTTGTGGGCCTAAAACTACAGAAAAATATTATATGGATAGAACATTATTTGAAAATGAATTAAAAAAACAAAATGCTCATGATAAGTATATTTTAAATAAAACGCTAGTTAGTTTTTCAGAAATCCCCCATGAATTGGTTAAAACTTTTATTGAAACTTACAAAACTGAACTCTCAAATCTTTAACTTGATTCAGCGATACGGTCCAATTTAGCCGCCGCCTGCATCCGCACTGCTGTCTTATCCTCGGCCGACACCTTCCGCATTTTTAGCTTCCTTTCGCGCGCTGTACCGCACTGCTGCCTTATCATCGGTCGAGTTAGTGTCCACGGCTGCATCCGCCTCCGATCCCGGAGAGAAATAGGATATAAAATTATTAAATGCCTCATTACTATCAGAATCATTTTTAGAATTGCTTAATTTTATAAAAAAATCATGTACAGATTGCGCTGCATAATTATCAATTACATCTTTTCTGTATGAATTTATTGAGTCAATGATTAATTGTTGACTATTTTTTTGGCCAGATTTATTTCCAAATTTGTGTGTTAAATGTTTATCAATATATAAAAATAATCTAAAAAAAATTTTCAATTTAATTTTCATAAGTGATAATTTATCCTTGTCTATTATATATGAATTTGTTGTGTGCGTCTCTTGATTCTCCATGGTTCAATTTATATATATGAAATAAATTATTCTTTAAAATAATAATATAATTTAATATAATATAATATAATATAATATAATATCCACATATACTAAATGCCAACAATAAGAGGTTTTGTTGAACAAGAAGATATATATATAGATTGCAATCCGGTATCAATATATGGCGGTGAAGAAATTACGGATAATAAGAATGATTTAACTACCAGTTCGGAAGTATTAGATGATTTAGCATTAAATTTTTCAACTACTAGCATAACAAATAATGTAGGATTCCAAACATTATTAGGAGTAACATTATTGGGTATTTTATATGGGTTGGGCAATTATGTATTTAAAGAACTTCCAAAAAATTTAATTGATAATAAATTAAATAAATTAAACAAATTTAAATAATTTTATTTATGATAGTAATAATAAAATTATTTATACTTTCCTAGCATTATGCGAATCACACAATGTAGGGCGATAGCTTGATGGCCCGGGTATATTATTGGGATGTCTTTCTATTTGTCCAACCATTTGTTCTTCAAGCGTTTTTTTATTTAATGGAGCATTTAATTGTTTCATAGTATTATTTTTTTTTTCTTGCGACGGTTTCATTACATTATTAGATACTTTATAAGATCTGTTAATAAATATGAAAGAAACGAGTAAGAAAAATGCTGCCAATAAAGGGTTACCATATAAATATAATACAATTGAAAAAGCAAATAAAGATAAATACATGAACATATTATTTACATAAGGTGATAAGTGATATGGGATAGATACGCCACTGATTAAATATAATAATAATAAAACAAATAAAATAAATTCATAGGGTTTTAAATTAATGAAACTTTTAACAGTTTTAGAAAATATTGTCATTTATAGTATATAAAAATAAAATTATTAATTAGAAAATTGAATATATTTAAAAATATATTAAACTTATAAAAATAATAATTATAGCCTAAATGAAAAAGAAAATAAGTCCAAAAAATAAAGATTACCATGAAAATATATTACCACAAATAGAAAATTTAAAAAGAAATGATTTAATAAATAGTTATCTCGGAAATAAAGGGTATACAATATATAAGATAAGTTTGAATAATAATATTATAGAATTTATAAAAAAAGAACTAACAGTAAAACCGTTTATGCAAGGTTCAATAGCAGAAGCACAAGCATTTCCTATTTATATGGAATCTGAAAAAAAAATATATGTTCCTAGATTTTGGGGAATATGTATATTTGGAAATCCTAAAAGTATAAAAATAAGTTTTGGAAAAACTATAAATTTAAAATTTAACGGTCAATTAAGAGATTATCAAGAGAGAGTAATGGATTCTTATTTAAAGGCTATAAAATTGGGCAAGAATGAAGAAGAGAATAGTGAGGGTAGCGGGTTAATAGAACTGTATGCCGGAGGGGGGAAGACGTGTTTAGCATTAAAAATCATAGAACAAATAAAAAAGAAAACATTAATATTAGTACATAAAACGTTTTTAAAAAATCAATGGGTAGAAAGAATAAAACAATTTTTACCAGATGCAAAAATAGGAACAATACAGGGACAGATAATAGATATAGAAGATAAAGATATAGTAATTGGTATGATACAATCTATAAGTATGAAATCATATCCAGATTATATATTTGATGATTTTGGATTCTGCATAATCGATGAAACGCATCATATATCATCACAAACTTTTTCAAACTGTTTAAGAAAATGCACTACATTATATTCTTTAGGGTTAAGTGCAACTATGAATAGAAAAGACGGTTTAACACCAGTTTTCAAGATGTATCTGGGTGAAATTTGTAATACAATATCCAAAAAAAAAGATCAAGACGATGTATTGGTTAAAGCAATTGATTATGTTGTACTAGACGACGAGGAACATAATAGTGAAGATAGAGATTTCAGGGGAAACTTGAAGTATTCTACGATGTTAAGTAAGGTCTCCAAATTAAATTTTAGATGTGATTTTATAATAAATGTTATAGAGAATGAGTTAAAAATAAATAAAAACCAGCAAATAATTTTACTTGGACATCAAAAGAATTTATTAAACTATATATTTAAGGGTGTGGAAGCAAAGAACATTACAAGTGTAGGGTATTATGTGGGCGGAATGAAAGATAAAGATTTAAAAATAAGTGAAACAAAACAATTAATTTTGGCTACATATGCTATGGCAGCCGAAGCATTAGATATACCATCATTGACCACGTTAATTTTAGCAACGCCTAAATCGGACATAGTTCAGTCTGTTGGAAGAATTTTAAGAACAAAGCACGAGCATCCATTAATTATTGATATTATAGACCAACACGATTGTTTCTTAAATCAATTTAACAAGAGAAAAATATTTTATAATCAAAATAAATATAAAATAATTCGCACAAATAATGATAAATATGTTAATTATATTAAATATATAAGAGGAGGTCTAGAATTTGATGAAACGCTGATATGGAAAGAAATTATTCCTAAAAACCGAGGTAAAAATAAAAATAATGAAAGTGAAAATGAAAATAAATGTTTAATCAAACTTAATTAATAATCTATTATTCCGTAGCTGCCTTCTCGGTCGCCCTGTTCTCTCTATATTTCCGTGACCCCTGAAAAGAATTTATTTTTTTCTCTTGTAAATGGCGTGACAAAGACCAAAATCATTAAAGTATTTTATCATTTTCGCATTCGACTCTTTTAGAAAATTCGGTTTTTATATAAGCAATTAAGTTAATGACTTTGCCTTTTTTATTCTTCGGGTTTTTGCACGTTTAAATGGACTAGATTTTTTGAATTGCCCTTTTTTTATGGTTTGTCCTGCTTTTCTGAATTGCCTTTTTATGGATTGTCCTACATTTCTGGATCGTCCTACATTTCTGGATCGTCCTACTTTTATGGATCTCGTCTTTTTACCAAGGGAATAAGGATCAAATCCGCCCATAAACATAATATATATATATATATATGTATATATAAAATAAAAAATAAGTCTATTTATGAGAGCGAGTTTTATCGGTTTTTTTGAGAATTACCATGTATGTGTTTACACTGGTTGGATAATCGCGTATGGTAACGATTATGGCTAACAAACTTCTTGTAAAATTAATGAACTCGTTGATTTGAGAAATCATTTATAAAATAATTTTTTCTTCCTAAAATTAACTGCAAATTATTTTTTGTGACCAATTTATTATTTGATAAATTTCTAGGCATCCATTTTTTGAATTTATTATTATATTCGCATTCAATATAATGATTCTTGTTTAAATGAACGAATTTATCAATATTAATATTTTCAAATTCTTCTTCGCTGTCACTTTCTTCTAATAAATCTAGATTATTATTTTCCTTAATGGTTCTAAATAATTGATTCATAAATTTGCTCGTTTTATAATTGTCAATTAATGCTAAATCATAAACTTCTTCAATGTTACCGTTTAATATAATTAAGTTGTATAAATCTTGATTAATGCACGGGGTGATTTTAAACGTAGCATATATTTTGTTTCTATTATTATTATTATTGTTATTAAAATTATAAGAACCTAAATATTTGGAATCGCTATAAACAGATATACTAAATATATTATAATCTAAATTATAGACCAGTTTGAATATGCTTTCATTATTATTTAAAATAATTGGTAATTTTATAAAATAATTTTTAGTATTATTTAGTTTTGGTAAAATTTTATTAAAAAGTTCAAGTTTATAATTATAATTATAATTATAATCATTTTTTTGCAATATTTTATTGTAAATATTGTAATTAAATATGTTTTCAATAATAAAATAATGATTTTTAATTTTATTATTTACATTAGTGAAATAGTATCCAAACAGTAAAATATTATTATAGCATAATGTATTATTAAATTCAATTGGAAATTCATAAAATTCATTACTAATATCATAAATACTTTTATTATTTAAAAATATAAGAATAGCAATTAATTTTTTTTCAATATATGTAAACCATAAATGACATTTTTTACCCTTTGGTTTTAAAATATAATATTTTCCATCTAAATTAAATAAAACTTTATTATTACTATTATTATTATAAATATTTAAATTCTTAATAGATACCTTATTAGGGTATCTATAAAGAATAGGTTCAATTATTTTACGATTAATAAGTTTCATTAATTATATAAGTAATAATAATTTTAAATGACTTTTTATCAGTTTTAAAATATTTTAATTATTTAATTTATTTAAAAATTCTTCTAATTCACCTTTCATATTATTATTTTCAAAACGAGAATTAAATTGTTCAATATTAAAATTATTGGAATTATTGGAATTATTCGTTTCTAAATTAGTTTCTAAATTAGTTTCTAAATTAGTTTCTATTTTAGTTTCTATATTATTTGAAGTTAAATTAACATCGTAATTAGGAAATATTTTCGCATCATTATTGTATGTGGTTTCGGATTTTAAAGAAAAATCTATATTAGAGAACGTATTAAATTTAGATTCTAATATTTGTTTAGAAGTATTATTAGTTACATTATTTAAAATTTTATTTTCATCTATTTTTATTTCAGATTTAGAGTTTAAAATATTATTAATTTTATTATATTCTTTATTAGGAAAATTATAATAATCTTTTGTTTTTATACTGGTTAAATTCTTTTGAAAAAAAAGATATAAATTATGTATAACTAATATCAAAATAAAATAGATTATAGCCCAAGTAATAATATAGAACAACATTTATATAACTTCAAAAAATAATATTTAGATTAAAACTTAAATAGATTACACTATAATTAATAAATATCAATTTATGCTAAATTGTATTCAAATACAAAATAGTTCAATCAATGAAATTAAAGTAAAAAACTTAACCATAGAGACCATTTATAAAAAATGTAATTTTAAAAATAATATTGATTTTGAAAAGATACATGTCTGGGATTATGAAAATAATTCAATTGAATTATGGGGAAAAAAGAAAGGTTTTTCCAATTCATTAAGTAATTTTGAACTATTTAAAAATAATAATTTAAATATTTATGGTAAATCTATATTTTTAATGAAAACACCAGATAACAAATATATATCACTAAATAAAGATTGTTTTATAAATTGTTTTTATTCGAATGAATCAGACATATTTGAAAATAAAGAAAATAAAGAAAATAAAGAAAATAAAGAAAATAAAGAAAATAAAGTGAGTGGAGAAAATCCGGATTATGATAATGAAAGTGATGTTATTTCTGAATATTCTTACAATTCGGAACTAACGTGTGAATTATATGAATATAGTGATGATGAATAGATATAATAAATTAAAATATCATTAAAATATTATTAAAATTGATAAATAATATTAAAATTATTATTATAGTATTTATCAATGAGTAGATCAAATAGATTATTGACTTGTCCAAATGAGTTTAGAGAAAATATAATAAAAAAAATGCAAAATATTACAAACGATGAAAATATATCAATTAATTTAGAAAAAGGCATATTTAATTATACCATTGAAACGGCTGATAAAAAAAATTTAATTAAAAAATGGAGTAATGAATTATTTGTTACTATTTATATTGAAAAATTAAAAATGATATTATATAATATCACTCATCCGGTTTTATATGATAAACTAATTAATAAAGAAATAAAAGCACATGAATTAGCATTTATGAGCCATGAAGAAATGCGTCCAGATATATGGAATAATTTAATTGAATTGAAAAAAATTAAAGACGAAAATAAATTTTCGCCTAAATTAGAAGCATCTACAGACGATTTTACATGTTCTAAATGTAAATCAAAAAAATGTACACATTATCAACTACAAACACGAAGTGCCGACGAGCCAATGACTACTTTTGTAACATGTATAAATTGTGGAAATAGATGGAGACAATAAATATAAATAAACTGATTCTTATTAAGGCATCTATAAAATTTCTAAATCTTCTAATTTCCAATATTCAAATGTATTATTTGGTAAAGGTCGCTGAATAATAAATGGTATTTTTTTTTGCTTAAGTTCTTTTTCGGCTATTATAAGGTTATCTAATATATCTTCTGCTACCTTAATATATGGTAAAGAACCATTATTAAGTTGTTTTAATCGTATACCCAAAATTCTGGTTTTTTCATATTTAGTTAACATCGGCAAGGTTTTATGTAATTCATCAATTATAATATTATTTTTATCCCGAATAACATTTAATAAATCTTTGATTTCATCTAAATTTTTACTAAAACATTCTTGATGATTTGTTGCAATAAAATCACTTTTTGATTCTTTATCAAATTTTTGTAAAAAGTCTTGAGAATCACTTGCTTCTAAATCATCATCAAACATATAAGACGATTTGTATGCTTCTGATTTACTAGTAGTTAGTTCTCCCAATTCTTCTTTGTTTATTTCGCTCTTTTCTTCTTCGTATTCTTCGTCGTCGTCATCGTTTATAATTGGTATAATTTCTGAATCATTGTCATGTTCATTTTCATTGTAATTAAAATTTTCATCACTTGCTACTGATTCATTTTCTTCTTCTTCTTCTTCTTCTTCTTCTTCTTCTGTTGGCTCTTCTACCGTATTAATTAATTCTGCTTCATCCATTATTATTATTAGTTAATATTTATTATTTAATATTTAATAGTGTTTTTTAAATAATAATTTTCAATTTTTATAAAATTATTATTATTATTATAAAATTATTATTATTATAAAATTATTATTATTGTTATTTTTCAGTATTCCAAGTAAAATCACAATGGGAACATAAATACATATATTTCATATTAATATTATCATATCTAATATATAAAATTTCTCTATTTGTTACATCAAATTCATCTGAATTACTTTTGCATTTTTCACTAGGACATTTAATGTAATTAATTCTGGGTAAAGTGTTATCTAACTTGGTATATTTGTTGATTGATATATTATATTTATTATCGTTTTTTGTAATATTTTCTTTTAAAATACATTTTCCTTCTTCCATTAATTCGTTATTAGAATTTCCGCAATTTCTACAATAATATAAAATTTTATCACAATTACTACCTTCTAATTTAATATAATACATATTTGCACAATCACCACAAAATTTCATAATTAATATATACTAATTAATATTAAAAAATAAATTTTATATCAATTTTATTACAATTTATTTAGATTTTCTAATTCTTTTTTTAAGTTATTAAATTCTAAAATAAAATTTAATGAATAACACGATACATTTAAAAAAGCTGTTGTCGTTTTTTTATTATGTTCGTTCTCTATTTTTTCTAAATTATTATTAATTTCTTCTAAATTTTTTTTAAAATTATCAAATATTTCGTCTTTAAATAACAATAAACATTTATTTTTATTGTTGCATAAAAGTATATTTTTTTCATCTAAACCAATTAACAGTTTTAGCTGTTTAATTTGTTTAATTATACTATATTCTATGTTTTTATAACCTACTAATGTATCATATTTTTTTACATTATAATGATTTTTATCTATGCCGGGTTCAAATGTTAATGATTCTTTATCAAATATAGATGTTAATATTAATAATACAGAATTAATATTATTACACGAAGTCCATCCTTCCCCGTTCCAAGTATTAATTATAGATAAACAAACTTTGCCATTTATATATAAATTAGGATGAAATCTCATCAACCCATCGTTAGTTAAAAATTTTAATTTGGGGGGTTCATATGGATAATTGTCGGGAAACGTGAATTCAAATAAATAATTTCCATTGCTATATGGAGTATCTTTATTTCCCATAATTAATGCATAACCGGTTGTTATGTTTTCGTTATCATGTTTATAATAAATATTATCAATTGGATTTTTTAATATATATTTAACGTCTTTTGCTATTCTATGTATGCCGCCCTTAGTTAATACCATTTTACATAATATAGTTAAAAATATATTTTTAATTAAAAATTATAAATATTATAAAATTGAAATAAAAATATATCAATATATATAACTAAAAACATGAATAGCCAAACTAATAATGTTACATTATCATATAAAAATTATGATGAATTTATAAATAAAAGTAAAGTAGAAAAAGGAAAGAAATTCACACATACAAGAATACCTGATAAAAATGCAGGTATATATGGAGGATTATTTGATATTACTTATAATGATAATTTTTGGAATTTATATCACGATAATGTATTTAAAAATAAAAACAAAGAATATTTAACTGAGAAACAAATAATAGAAAAATCACCACTGTTAGTAGATGTTGATTTGAGATATGATACAAATATAAAATCGCGTCAACATACTAAAGAACATATAATTGATCTAGTAGTATTATATGCTTCAAAATTAAATGAAATATATCAAATTGAATCGTCTCAAGAAATTAATGTATACGTTATGGAAAAATATGAAATAAATATGTTAGATGACAAAACTAAAGACGGCATCCATTTAATATTTACTATTTCTATGCATAAAGCAGAACAAGTTATATTAAGAAAAAAAATTATAAATGATATAGCGCAAATATGGGATAATCTACCCATCACAAATACTTTCGATGAAGTATTTGATGAAGGTATTACTAAAGGTTTTGTGAATTGGCAATTATTTGGTTCTAGAAAACCGGGACATAAAGCATACGAATTAAGTTATTACCTAACATTGGTATATGATAATGATGAAGATTCGTGGGATATTAAAGATAATAATCTTTCAAAAATAAATATTTTACAACATTTACCTATTATGTCTGCTAGAAATGAAAATCATAAAAGATTTAAACTACTTGATAATAAATATTTATTAGATGCCATTGAAAAAGAGAAAAATGACATCGCGACAAAAGAAAACAAAAAGCCTAAAATTAATATATTAGATACCAATATTGATTTGGAATTGTGTGATTTTTCTAAAATATCGGATAGCAAACAATTAGATACATTAATGCAAGCATTTATTGAAAGTTTAAGTCATAATGATTATGAGGTTAAAGAAACACACCAATTTACTATGATTTTACCAGAATCTTATTATGGCGAGGGTTCATTTAATAAGTGGATTAGAGTTGGTTGGGCATTAAAAAATACTCATGAAAAATTATTCTTAACATGGATGAAATTTAGTTCTAAATCCAGCGGTTTTAATTTTAGAGACATTGAAAGTTATTATAATATGTGGAAATCATTTGATTATAAAAATTCAGACGGCTTAACTAATAGATCTATCATGTTCTGGGCGTGGATTGATAATTTTAATAGTTATAAAAATATTAGAAAAGAAACAATTTCTTATTATATTGAACAAACATTGGAATCAATTATTAATAAAGATAAAGTTGGAGAATTTGACCTGGCTAATGTATTATATCAAATGTTTAAAGATAAATTTATATGTGTCAGTGTAAAAAATAATCAATGGTATGAATATAAGAAAAATAAATGGGACGAAATTGATAGTGGTAATACGTTGCGGTTAAAAATATCTAAAGACATGCATGATCAATATATGAAAAAAGCACAAGATTTAATTGAAGTAATTTCAAAAATGGAACAAAGCGGAAATGATACCGATACCTTAGTAAGCAATTTAAAAGTTAGATCTTCTAAATTAGGAGATATTTGTATATTTCTTAAAACTACTAGTTGGAAAAATAATATTATGAAAGAAGCAAGAGACATATTTTATGATAGAGATTTTATCCAGAAAATTGATGCTAATCCATATTTGCTTTGTTTTAATAATTATGTAATTGATTTCAAAACTAAAGTCCATCGAAAAGGAAGGCCAGATGATTATATTTCTAAATCTACTAATATTGATTATAATCCATTTAATTCATTGAAAGGACCACATCCATTGGATAAATCTAATAGTTATGAAGAAATTATAGATGAAATTAATCAATTCATTTATGCATTATTTCCAAATCAAGAATTAAGAGAATATATGTGGGAACATTTATCTTCTGTATTAATTGGAACAAACGATAATCAAACGTTTAATATTTATACAGGCAGCGGTGCCAATGGTAAATCTAAATTAGTAGAATTAATGGGTCACGCATTGGGAGATTATAAAGCAACTGTTCCAATTACATTAATTACACAAAGTAGAAATACTATCGGATCAACGTCGCCTGAAATCGTCCAACTTATGGGTGTTAGATATGCATGTATGCAAGAACCAAGTAAAGGTGATAAAATTAACGAGGGTATTATGAAAGAAATTACTGGTGGCGATCCATTGGTTGGGCGAGCATTATTTAAAGATTCTATTACATTTATACCACAATTTAAATTAGTAGTTTGCACTAATGTGTTATTTGAAATTAAAACTAACGATGATGGAACTTGGCGTCGTATTCGTGTCTGTGATTTTATGTCTAAATTTAATGATGTTCCATACGAAGACGAACAGCGATTTCCCAAGTCTAATTTTCCATATCAATTTAAAATTGACAGACAATTAGATAAAAAATTTAAATTATGGGCTCCGGTATTAGCATCTATGCTTGTTGATATTGCTTTTAAGAAAGATGGCAGAGTTAAAGATGTACCAATTGTCACTGCTGTTAGTGATAAATATCGTAATTCACAGGATTATTTAAGTGAATTCGCTAAAGAAAAAATCATTCGTAAAAGAGATGCTAAAATGAAGAAAACAGAATTACTTGAAGAATTTAAAAATTGGTATATTTCTAATTATGGTAGAAATAATTTGCCAAATGGCAGAGAAATTACGGAATATTGTGATAAATTATTTGGTCGTTGTGCGCGAGGCAAATGGTCCAATGTACAAATAATATACGAACAAGATGATAGCGATGATGAAACAATTGAAGAAGAAGATATTTAATTTAGAGTGTATTATTATTATGGCCATATTATAAAAAAACCTCTTATGTGTTGTGAAGAAAAATACGCAAAAATTAATATTATAAAATATTTTATAATATTAATACAAACTCCATATTTTATTCATATTTTTCTCTATCTTCTATTATATATGGGTAACTTATTATCTCGTCTCTCAAATTATTTGATTCCAAAATATATAAATAAATATTATAAATAATTGCTAATAAATGTGGCAATATTAATGGTAAAAAAATATATAGAATTATTATCGATACCAATAAATAATTTTTATATTTTTTTTCTTTAAAAAATGGCGAAAAAATAAAATAACAAATTAATAACGAATAGTAAAATAAAATTATATAAAAATTTATGGATTTATAAAATTCGTAATTTGATTTTTCATGTAAATCTTTTCTCTCATCAATAAATAAATTTTGGTTATATGTATCTATTTTATTACCATTTTTATTTAATTCTTTTAATTTACTATTTATAATAGCCGACAACGATTGTTTATATATATATAAACTATCATACGAATTCAATAATGTATCCTTCATATTAATAAGAACGGACAAATCATTGGCTATAGTGCCATTCATGTCATCTATTGTAGCTTGAACATTCGATGTGCAGTTATCTTGAAAATCCGCGCCTTCACTAAACGTTAGCCATCTTGACTTCCATGCTTTTTCTATGTATATCAATGGGTCGTTAACGTCCTCCCCTGGTGTCGTCGCTGTCGCCGCAGCCACCAACGCCGCATCCTCTCTTGCCTCTTTTATTCCACTAAGACACCTAAACCCTTCTGTAATACTTGTTTGAATATCTTTTTCATAACGTTGCCAGCCATGTGCGTCACTTTCTATTATAGTATTATATTTATCATCGTCTACATACTTTAGAAGAGTAGCTACACCGTCAGCGAATCCAGGAGGAGTAATCTCTTTGCTAACTACATTTACAATAGCGGCTGGTAGCGTTTTTTTCATGTGGGGGATTATGTCCTTTATTTCGTCTTTCTCTTTTTTTCCCATAATTAACTTATATTAATAATATAAAATAAATTTAGCATTTTTATTATTTTACATATGATCTTTATCACTATTTCTCAATGATGATAACATCAGTTTTGATTTTAAACCGGCAAAAGGTTTGTTATTTCTAAATGATTCCTTTATATATGTATATTCTTTTGAATCTTCATGCATATTATTTTCTATAATATTTGAATTATTATTTTTCATATTATTTAAACTTTCAAAATAATTTGTAAAAGATTCACCTAGTCCAGTCTGTTCACCTGATCCAGCCTGTTCACCTGTTATACATTTATTTTTTGTAGAGTCATACAGCATACCGTCGGTGCAACATGCTTCTCCTATACATGTAATTCCTAAGCCTGATAGTCCTGGTTTTTTTTTGATTTTGTTGTCGTTTATTAAATTGGCGGCTTGTCTGTCGTATGGTATTCTATTCTTATCAAAATTAATATTATCTTTCATATATAATAAATATAATCGATACAATATGTATAAGAAACCTAAAAATAATATTACTGTAACAATTGATAAACTAATATTCTTACTTATTATTTCATATTTCGATAAAAATAAAAATGGTATCATTGTACAAATTAAAAATATTATCGTTTTTAATATATGTGAATATTCAATATAGGTTTTTGAATAATAATCATTTATCTTTATTTTTCGCTGTTTGTCTAAATTTTCTTGCTTTAATTTTTCGTATACTTTACCGAGATTAGACCCTTCGTTATCATCATTGTTTATCACGTAGTCCATTAAAACGTCACTTGCTATATTATCCCGTTGTCCCAACAATTCTAACATATAGTTCACATGTTCACTGTTTTGTAATTTTTCATAATAATTATTTAAATCATTATTCGCAGCTATAGTGTCCCCGTGAAGTTTTCGCCTAAGAGTAAGATAATTGCTGTCCGCATAACCTTCAGTCATATTTATCTTATTATAGCTAAATATATTATTAAAAAAACTGCTAACTTTATTATTCATATTAGTAAACCCGCTTATTTCTTCTAATTTATTTTTCGCTTCTATATTTACCCGGTTAATATCTTCAATAGTTTCCCTTTTTTTTAATATGGATTTTTTATTGCCAGTAATTAAAATATTATTTGAATCTATTCTTGGTTGAATTCCGTCAATAGTATCTTGTGCATCACTTATTTGAGAAGCTGTACTTAATAGACTATCTTCATCACGTTCTTTACTAGCAGTATCCTGTGAATATTTCTCGGATGAAATAATATCAAGCTCACAAAAATCTTTAAAACCGGTTATACTTTTCGATCCCATCACCATCGCTTCCTGTACTGGCACAACCATCTGATAAACAGCATAGTTTTCTTTACCATTTATATCATTCCATTCACCATTATTCAAAATCTCAATAAATTTTTCATTCACATTATTTGGTTCGTTATTTGCCCAGTTATAATAGGGCAACGAAGTTCCTACTTCGCCGTCACCATCTATAAAAGCGGATCTTTTATTTTTGCGTACCAATAACCCCTTAACTTCGTTATTTTCTGCAATATTTTCTATTCTAGCCAGCGAGATACCATAACGATCTACTTCCTTAAGCATATTCTGGTGTGTTGTTATATGATGCTTTTTATCACTAATCCAAAAAGTTTTTTTGGATGCTCTTATTTTAGCTATGTGCTCTTTGAATTCAGTACTATCAGAGTTTGCCATAATATCTGGATTTGCTATTAATATATCCCTGGTATTGCCTATGCCATTAGATATTGTAAATATTAGCAAATAACCGACACATTCGATCGTTTTATCAAATATCATTTTTTCTATTTTTATAATAAATTCGTCTTTATACAACTCGACGACATCTCCAGCATAAGGAATTCCCGCTTTCGTTGATTCTCCCACAGCAGTTTCGCCTATTTTTTTAACCTCGTTGTTTGTACTGAGAAATTTTAAACCTATTATGTGAGAAGTTGAATTTGAAAAATACGGTGTAATTTTATAAATTTTATTGTTCTCTACTTGAAAGTTGGCAGCATTACTAAGACGATTTTTTATATCCGTTAAGGAAATGTTAGATGTTTGTATTGAAATTGTTGTTGACTTTTTTAGTGCGTTAGCGTTTATATTGTCTTGGTTTAAAATGTTTATGTTATTCTTCAAATCCAATATTTCAGTATTTAACTGGTCTATATGATCTTGTGAGTAAAAATATGCATTCTCCATATTTACTTTTGACTCTGCTGATGTTGTTGCTGCGCTCTCGTCTGCCTTATCTATTATCGTTGCTGTCATTTCCAAGCTATTAGAGCTTATGGACATAATTATATTTATATTAATATTGTATATTTTATTTTTTTACACTTCTAATTAATAATAATAATCCTAATATACTTATTCCAGCACTAATAGACCATAACGATAGTTGCATATAATGACTTTCACTGCTTAATTTGGTGTCTTCTACGCGTGCATTAATAGTTCCAATAGATTTTTTTAATTTATTAATATTATTATTGTAAGTCATTGGACTATTTGTTGCAGGTGTATCTCGCTTCTCCTCAATTTTACCTAAAGGATTTATATATATAGTGTCTTTTTTTGTCATAATTATTAATATATAATAATAATTTATTAATAAATATAACTAAACTTTAAAATAATTATGAATAAAAAATAGTAATACTAAAACACCAATGAAATAAGAAAAAACAACATAATCAGATATTAAATTAGGAACAAATTTATAAACAACTACGAATATCGCGCTTATAACCATTAAAATAGATAATATAGTATAAACTAAGTATTTTCTATTATATTCTAACGTATCGTTTATCATTTTAGCGTCTAAATATTTTGACGTTTCGGAAAACTTTTTATATTCAGAAAATTTGGAAAATTGATCAGGGTTGTTTAAGCGACGTAATACGGAATTAATGAAATCACTATCAATGGTGGGGGTTATAGTCGAAAACTCCATCGTTAACACAATTTCGCAGTTGCTGTCGCAGGTAATATCGGGTAAAATCTGTTTATTAGTCACCTTATCGCCGTCTACCAGCCCAAAGAAATCGGTCAACTTATATAACGATTTATTTCGAAGTTCCATGATCAAATTATTCACCGCCGCATCTGCTTTACTATCATCCTTAATGGTGACAACTAACTTTTTTGAATTCGTCGAGTGTGGCACCACACCAATGTTTTTTCCATAGAACGGCCCGGAGGCAGAGGCAGAGGCAGGCGAGAAGTCAGTTTGTACAAATTCACTAAATAATACATTTTTATTTTTGTCCGAAGTTAACCCCGCATGCGATGCAATTTTATCAATATTCTCAATTGCATTCTTCCGCGCTTCTTTCTTATCATTTTCTTTCGTGTCTTGGTTGTACATTGTATCAAAATAGCCTTGTATAGTATTAGCTGTCTCCATCATATAATTATTGTGTACAAAGCGATCTTTATTTTCATTGTAAAAATTTCTTGTTACTCTGGCATATCCGCGGTGGATATGCGAAGGTGAATCTAGTATTTCATTATTGCAATTTACAGTAAATTCTGATTTATCATCAGATGTGTCTGTGTATATTAAACATTTGCTGATATCACTATCAGTTGTTGCATTTTTATATAAATACATATTGCAGTTATTTGTATTATTGCATTTTGTTTTACATTCAAAATTTGTATTTATGGTATTATCAGCTATAAATTTTGAGTCTGAATCTGTTATCTCATAAATGTTCGCTTTATGTTGGTTTCTACATATATTTATATAATCTTTATTTTTATTGTTTTCTAGGTGTTCTTTATTGTTAAATATTGGGTCACTTAAATTTAAATTTAAATATAAGATACTTACTGGTATTATTATTAGTACTGATAAAATCAATATTTTACAATATAAACTTTTATTTTTAAAACTCTTCATAATATATATATTTATAATATGAAAATATAATATTCTTACTTTTTAATAGCTTATAAAAATTTTATAAAATAAATAAAATAATGTAATAATTAAAATATAAATTAACTTATTAGAGTCTCTTTGAATTACGCTTCCAAATAAAAAAATTACCAATAAAAAAATATAAACTAACGAAACTAATATATCTAAATTATTCATAATAATATTATAACCATTTTTGTTTTTGTTTTTTACTAAATCTTTTTCTTTATTTATTATAGATTTATTATCTATTTTTGTGCAACGATTGTTAATACATTCCACGAAATCTATATTATCATTTATAGATTTAAAACTATTCGTCATAAATTGATAATTAGTATTATTAGTTAAATTTTGATATTTTTCTTTTATAACCATAGATTGTATAGTATCTAAATTCATTTCATTGGTAATGAAATTTGTTTTTTTACTATGTAATTTTTCTTTCTTATTACTGTTTATTGGTTCTATTCTATTTAATGGTAACTCCATACTTATTATTTATATATATTTTAATTTTTTGAATATTAATTTTTTGAATATTAATTTTTTGAATATTAATTTTTTGAATATGCATAAATTACAAAAACTATTGTAAAAAATAGTATAATGTTTTCTGATATTTTTAGCGAATTTAAAAATTTCGTATCACTTAATTTACCATTATTAGCACCATCAAATCCTAGTAAATTTGTTAGATTTTTTTTGTTTGTATCAATTAATTTTTCCAAATGTTCTAAATATGATTTATCATGTTTTGTATGTAGTGTAATATAACTTATATCTTCCTCTAACTCATCTAATAACGCGATATAGTAGTAAGTACTATTATTTAAATGTTCTATTTTTTCATCCACCACAGTTGTTTCCATCTGGTCACATACCATACTTCCTATTACATTTCCAAGATTGCTAATATCAGCCTCTATTAAGTTCATCCTATTATTAAAACAATTTTTATATTTGGCTGTTGTTGATAAAACTTTATTAGTTCCCTGATAGGTTGCTGTTTCCGGTTCTATACTATATTTTGTGTATCTACCAGCTGTTGATAAACCTATGTTTTTTCCTTCAGAGTTTACAACGTTTAAACATTTTTCACTGTTTAATGCCCCATTTGTTTCAGTTAAGTAACTAAAATTATTCGGAACAAACGAAACGTCGCGTGAAGCAGTTGCAGCAAAAGTCGAGTCTTTAACTAGATCTAAACCATGAGTTTCCAACGACGTTTTATATGGATTAATTATATCATCACAATCCTTTTTTTTAGGTACTAAACAACTATATTGTAGATTTTTGCTAGATTCATTATAATCGAGATCAGTTATTAAAAACATACGCTGATCTAACTTCAGGGCCTCATCCATACAACCAGAGACCATATCTTGGGGGCTACGTATTGTAGGGGGCTTTAATGTGATCGTTATTTTATTAAACAAATCCCCTATTTTACTTTCAATGGTTTCCTGTTTATCTATATTGGATTTTAAACACTCATTATTATCAAAAGTAAAAAAATTAATATCTTCCATTAATATATAATAATAATATTTATACAATAATATTTATACAATAATAATTGTAAAAATAATTATAAAAATAATTTTGTTAGTAAAATAATTATGTTAGTAAGATAATCATGTTAGTAAAATAATAATTATATTTTACAAATTCTATAAAAATCCGTTTCTATGGCAGTTCTACTTTTTCTTTTTATATGTATTACATCTCCTGGCCTAAATCCCATTACTAATGATACTGGACTAAAATAAGATATGTCTGGTATTTGTTTATTGTGTAATATATTATATTTTTTTTTAAACTCTTCTTTTTCGATTTCGTTTAATTTTCGATGTTGTGGGTTAAGCTCGTGTTTTAAAATATTGAACTGTAATCTCTTAATATTTATTAATGATATATATATATTATCACCCATCCATATATCTTTTACATTTTGTATTAAAGTATCATTTGGTTGATCTTTTGTTATAACGATAAGATCATCTTCTTTTGATAAAATATTTTCTATATGATATAAATCTTCTACTATATCGTAAATATTTTGTGTTTTTAAAACTTTACTAACATAAAATTTGACATATATTTTGTTTTTTGTACTAGTTTTTTCTAAAAGCATATCTAATTGATTCGTTTCTAACATGATACCAATTTCATTAATACTAAAATTATTATATTGTGTAATATCATAACCGCGTTCGTCTAAAATTTCTAGTAAATTTTTTCTTGCTTTAAAAATAGAAATTATATGACTATTTGTATGTGTCATTTATTTAATATTATATATATTAAATAAATTAATCTTAATTCAATTTTATTATAATTTTATTATAATTTTATATTTATCTTCTTTTTGTTTTTTATTATTGTTGATCAATCTTAATTGTTTTTTTTTTTTCAGAATTAGATATGTTTTCTTGATCAAACGAGTATGATTTATCTAGATCTGTATTTTTGTCTGTATCTGCTTTTTCTGTTTCAATAGAAAGAACACTGTCTTTTTTTAAGGATGGCTCTTTTTCAATTTTTTCTACTTTTTTATCAAAAACAATTGGATTACTTGATTCAATTCGATTGCTATCATATTTAGATTTCGTATCTTGGTCTTCGTTTTTTTCTTTTAATGTCCCCGATAAAGTTTGGACAAAGTTATCTAGTGCATTTGTTACTTTATCGCCTAATGTTAGCGCTGGCTTGACTTGTTCTTCGCTTTCTTCGTCGCTATCGTCGTTAGTAGCTTTATATTTTTCATAATCTTCTTTTGCTTTTTTAATGGCTTCTACTGTTACCGGAGATAAGCCG
>TARA_B110000444_G_scaffold261478_1_pt1 | contig 22602 bp, 24 predicted proteins | sample TARA_B110000444 | Tara Oceans TARA_B110000444 (sample SAMEA4398370) | marine metagenome | biome: Polar Biome; feature: [SRF] surface water layer (ENVO:00010504); material: water (ENVO:00002006), including particulate matter (ENVO:01000060) such as... | depth 5 m | reverse complement strand
AAATGATATAACATTGGCATGATGCACACATAGCAATTCCACCACAAGTTCCATCGACTGGAAGATTATGTGCTTTAAATATATCCATTAGATTAAGATTCATATCACATGGTACGGTTAAAGTGTGATATTTTCCATTCCTATCTAAAACGTATAAAGTAATGTCTTTTTTCAAAATAAATTCTAAGGTTCTAAACTAATAACCTTTTCTATTTGAGGAACATGTTTTTTTATGGTCATTTCAACTCCTTGTTTAAGAGTCATTTGATTGACACTACATGAAACACATGCTCCATGAAGTTGAATATTAACAATTTTATCATCTTCAATTGAGACTAAGGATATGTCCCCTCCATCAGATGCTAAAAATGGACGAATTTCATCTAAGGCAATAATTACTTTTTTCTTGATATCTATAGTTTTCATAATATTTAATTAACAGCACTACATCCTGTCATGGTGGTGATTTCAACTGCTTTTGTAGGAGGTAGTGTTTTATTTCTTTTAATAACCTGACGGGCAAGTTCCTGAGTTACTGAAGTGAAAGAATCAGCTACAATACTTTGTTCTTGAAGAGCAGCAGGTCTCCCGTAATCACCTGATTCTCTAATAGACTGAACTAAAGGCAAAGAACCTAGAAAGGGAATGTTTTTTGATTCAGACAATATCTTAGCTCCATCTTTTCCAAATATATAATATTTAGAATCAGGAGATTCATCCGGCGTAAAATATGCCATATTTTCAATTATCCCCAAAACAGGAATTTGAATTGTTTCTTGTTGAAACATTGCAATTCCTTTTCTAGCATCTGCTAAAGCTATTTGCTGAGGTGTACTGACAACAACCGCACCTGTAATCGGTAATGATTGAACAATGCTCAAATGAATATCACCTGTTCCAGGGGGTAAATCGACTAATAGAAAATCTAGGTCACCCCATGCAGCGTCAAATATTAATTGATTTAATGCTTTAGAGGCCATAGGACCTCTCCATATAACAGCTTGGTCAGGCTTTGTGAAAAAGCCTATTGAAAGAACTTTAACACCATAGCTTTCAAGGGGTAGCATTTTAGATTTTCCGTCTATTTCTTGTGCCTTTGGACGTTGTCCTTCCAAATTGAACATTAAAGGCATAGAAGGACCGTAAATATCTGCATCTAAAACTCCAACTTTCAACCCCATTTTAGCAAGAGTAACTGCAATATTTGCAGTTACTGTGGATTTTCCTACCCCTCCCTTCCCTGACGCAATGGCAACTATGGAGTCTATTCCTGAAATTGATCTACCCTTAATTGGCGACATGGGAGGTGATTTTTTAAAATCAACTTTAATATTAATGTTAACTTTTGCTTTAATATTTATTTGCGAATGAATGGCTTTAAGTATTTCCACCTCAAGTTTTTTTCGAGCCTGTAAACTTGGGTTATCAATTTTTAAATCAATGTCAATCTGATCTCCAAAAATTTGTAAATTTAAAACTGAACCACTGGAAATGATATCTTCACCACTTCCGGGAGCGGTTAAATTTTTAAGCACTTTTATTACTGATTCTTTTTGTATTAACATTTATAACCTATATAAGCAAATATACTTTAAATACAAGTAAAGAATGTTTTTTACAATTAAATTTTAAACGGAGATAAATTAATTGAAGGATCCCAAAACATCAAATAAAAATCTACAATTTTATTATTTTCAACTTTTAATCCTTCTGATTCTAGGAGCTGCTGCATTAAGTTAGTTCCGCCAAAATGATGCTTACCTGATAAAAGTCCAATTTTGTTCACAACTCTATGAGCAGGCACGTTGTTAATTTTATGGCTAGAGTTCATTGCCCACCCAACCATTCTCGAGGATTGAGGAGAACCAATATATTTTGCGATTGAACCATAACTTGTAACTCTTCCGTATGGAATTTGTTTTACGACAGAATAGACGTCTTCAAAAAAATTTCTTTCATTTTTAGTCATCCCAGAAAAATTGCAAATATGTAATTGGCTTATTGATTTTTAAAAATATCTTTTCGTAGTAGGTTTGAACAGATGTTACATCTGAAGGAACATTCATGTTGTGATAAATATTATGATTCGAATAATTTATATGACACGACATGTTTCTTAGTAGTCCTAACAAATACCCATGTAAAAACTCACTATCTGTTTTCAAATGAACTAAACCTTTGCTGTCTATAATCCTTTGATATTTAGATAAAAATTCAGGATTTATTAGGCGGTGTTTAGTCCTTTGAAATTTAATTTGCGGATCTGGAAATGTAATCCACAATTCAGATATTTCATTAGTTGCAAAGAGGTTTGTTATTAATTCTATTTGTGATCTTACAAATACAATATTTGAAATTTTTTCTTCAGTTGCAATTTTTGCACCTTTCCAAAATCTTGCTCCTTTTATGTCAATACCTATGAAGTTTTTATTAGGGTATTTTTTTGCTAGATAAATCATGTATTCTCCTTTTCCACAACCCAATTCAAGAACTATCTCATTACTATTTTTGAAGTAGTCCTCTCTCCAACTTCCTTTGAAGTTAAAATTACCACTAACCAGAGTATTTCGAGAGGGTTGAATTACATTTAAAAATGTTTCATTTTCTTTGAATCTTTTTAATTTATTTTTACTTCCCACATTCAATTTTTAATAAAAAAATATCTAGTTTTTTCAATGATTAAATAATATTTAAGTTTAAGCTTTTTGTAATGTAAAAGAAAACTCCGAACCAGTCCCTAAAGTACTTTCAACATATATTTTTTCCTGGTGAGCTTCAATAACATGCTTCACTATTGACAACCCTAAGCCAGACCCTCCTTTTTTTCTATTTCCTGATTTATCAACCCTATAAAATCTTTCAAAAAGTCTTGGCAAATGTTCTTCGTTTATACCTTGACCATTATCTATAATACGAACAATAAATTTGTCAATATTTAAATCCTGAACACTAATTTCTGTTGTCCCGTTTTTAACCCCATATTTAATGGAATTCATTATTAAATTAGTTACAACTTGTTGGATTCTTTCTGCATCTCCAATGACGCTGATTGGTTCTAAATATTCACGATCAAGTATTAATGAAATATTACTTTTTTGAGATTGAATCTCTAAAAGCTCAAAAACATTATTTATTATTTTTAATATATCAAATGAATTCATCTCAATATTTTTTATACCTGCTTCAAACTGAGTTATTAAATCTAAGTCTTTTACTAAATATGTTAATCTATCTACTGCTTTTGAAGATTTTTTTAAATATCTAATTAAAATATCCGGATCAGCATGACCTCCTTCAATAAGAGTTAATATATAGCTTTGGATTGTGAATAACGGAGTCTTTAATTCATGGGACATATTTCCGATGAAATCTTTTCTGTAATTGTCCTGATTTTTTAATAGTTCTATTTCAAGCTTCTTATCAGAAGCAAACTTTTTTAAACTTTCAGAAAGCAAATCTAAATCAGTTGAAATTATTTGATCATCTAAATTATTATCTTTAGAATACACATCATCTAATATTCTTTTTACACTTTGAGTTAAAAGAAATTTAAAACTAAAATTTATCATTAAAAAAATTAGCACAAAAAATATAAATCCATAAATCATTGAGAGCTTAAAATCATTAAATATTGAAGCTTCAAATGAGTTTATAAAATAAAATATTGAGCAAATAATGATTGAAAGAAACAATGAAACAAAAAAAATTTTATATTTTTTCACTAATTAGATAATTGTTTAGCAACGAATTTATAACCCACACCCTTAATCGTTTGAAAATATTCATCTCCAAATTTTTTCCTCAATTTTAGTATGTGAACGTCAATTGTTCTGTCTCCAACTACAACATCCAGACCCCAAACTTTTTCCATTATTTGTTCTCTACTAATAACTCTGTCAGATTTCAAAGCTAATGCTGATAATAATTCAAATTCCTTTCTGGGAAGAAATAAAATTTTTCCATTGTGATTAACACTATAACTTTCTCTATTTATTATAATATCTCCAGCTAGAATCGTTTCATTAATAGAATCAACATTTTCTAATCTACGTAATAAAGATTTTACCTTCGACATTAAAATTTTTGGTTTAATAGGTTTTGTTACATAGTCATCTGCACCAGCATCAAAAGCTGCAATATGGGAATAATCTTCTCCCCTAGCCGTTAAGAACATAATAATTGTATTGTTTAACTCATTATTCTTTCTTATAATTTCACAAGCTTCAATTCCATCCATGTTAGGCATCATTACATCCATTATGATTAACCGAGGTTTATATTTAATAGCCATATCAACAGCTTCAGATCCATCATTTGCAGTTAAGATCTGATAACCTTGATTTAAAAGATTGTAAGACAACACCTCTAAAACGTCCACTTCATCATCAACCAATAGTATTTTAATCTTAGTGTTGTCCATCTAAAAATTTTGTACGAATCTAAAACTAAAAGCTCTAGGCCATGTTAACTTAAAATTAAATTAATGAAAAATTCATATTTTAAATATATAATTTAAAAAGTAAATGTATTTTAATTATTTAATTTTGTTTCAATGAAAATTCAATTAAATCCTTTTTTCAAAATAAGATCTCAAACTGATTTTGATGATATTTGTTTTAATCTTTTAAATAAACATTACAAATTAAACCCCATATATAGAAGTTATTGTAATTTAATAAATAAGCCTCCAAGTTTAATAAATTCAATCAATGAAATTCCTTTTCTTCCAATTTCTTTTTTTAAAACTCATGATGTCAAAATATTTAATGAAAAACCAATTATTATTTTTAAATCAAGTGGAACAACAAGTAATCTTAAAAAATCCAAACATTTTTTAAAAACAACTAATAATTATGAGAAAAGTTTTTCAAAGTCTTTCAGTTTATCTTACGGAAAACCAACTGATTGGGTAATTTTAGCTCTACTTCCAGGCTATTCTGAGAGAAAAGATTCTTCACTGATTTATATGGTAAATGATTTAATAAAACAAAGCAAATCTGAATCTAGCGGGTTCTATTTAGATGATTTTGATAAACTATTCAACATGCTCAAGGATCTTGAATCAAAAAAAAAGAAAACTATTCTCATAGGTGTTTCATTTGCTCTTATAGATTTTATTGAAACAAATAAAATGGAATTAAAATATACGGTTGTAATCGAAACAGGTGGCATGAAAGGAAGAAGAAAAGAATTAGTAAGAAGTGAACTTCATAAAAAACTTTGTGATGGATTTGGATTGAAATCAATTCATTCTGAATATGGTATGACTGAAATTTTATCCCAGGCCTATTCTCACAATGATGGGATCTTTAAATGTCCTCCTTGGATGAAGGTTTTAACAAGAGAAATAGATGATCCCTTATCAATATGTCAGCCAGAGCATTCAGGAGGATTAAATATTATAGATTTAGCTAACTCGGAAAGCTGTCCTTTTATCGCAACTGATGATGTTGGAAGAGTTTACCCTAATGGTGATTTTGAGGTGACAGGAAGACTTGATCAAGCAGAGGTAAGAGGTTGCAATTTAATTTTATTTAATTAAATTTTAATACGAAATAATTTTTCTTACCTCTTTGTAGTAAAATAAACTTACCCCCTATTAGGTCCGAAATATTTAATTTAAATTCTTCTGATACTTTTACTTTATTTACCGAAATGGCATTTTCTTTTAAAGATCTTTTAGCTTCACTAATAGAATTTAAAAACCCTGACTCTTTAGATAAAGCTGAAATTATTGATAAACCATCTTTAAGAATTTTTTTTGATAATTTGATCTGAGGAACTCCTTCAAATATCTCCAGGAAAGTTTCAGAATCAATTTTTATTAGACTATTTGATGTGTCTTTACCAAATAAAATATTCGAAGCTATTTTTGCTTTGTTTAATTCATCTTTACCATGAACTAACTCAGTTACGCAATCAGCTAATTTTAGCTGCAAAACTCTTAAATGAGGAGATTTAATATGTTCGTCAGTAATTTTTTTTATAGAATTTAATTCTAAAAAGGTGAATATCTTTATATATGACAATGCATCTTCGTCAGAAGTATTCAACCAATATTGATAAAACTTATAAACAGAAGTTCTTTTCTTATCTAACCATATATTTCCATCTTCTGTTTTACCAAATTTACTTCCATCGGCCTTTGTTATTAGAGGACATGTTATTGCATATGCTTTACCTTGTGATTTTCTTCTAATTAACTCAGTCCCAGTTGTGATATTTCCCCATTGATCACTTCCACCCATTTGAATTTTACAATCATAATTTTCATATAAATGAAGAAAATCATAACCTTGAATTAATTGATAGGTAAATTCAGTGAATGACATACCCACCTTTGATTCTCCAGCCAATCTTTTTTTTACAGATTCTTTAGCCATCATATAATTAACAGTGATATTTTTCCCAATTTCTCTTGAAAAATCAATTAGACTGAATTTTTTCATCCAATCATAATTGTTAATTAAAATAGCTGAATTATTATTTTCATTATTAAAATTTAAAAAACTTTGAAATTGAAATCTGATTGATTTGATATTTTTTTCCAATGTTTTAATATCTAATAATTTTCTTTCATTGGATTTACCCGAGGGATCCCCAATCATACCGGTTGCACCTCCAACAAGAATTATTGGTTTGTGACCAAAATTTTGAAAATGCATTAATATAATTATTTGAACTAAGCTTCCTATGTGCAAAGAGTCAGCGGTTGGATCAAAACCGATATATGCTGATTTATTTTTTGAAGTCAAATACTCTTCTGTATCGGGTGTAATGTTATGCAACATTCCCCTCCATCTCAACTCCTCAACGAAATTTTTAGACATAATATCTTTGTTCTAATACAAATATATATTTATAGAATGAAAGAAAAAATGAATTTGAAAAATTGTATTTTTATATAATGATTTTAATTACCGGATCAACTGGATTTGTCGGCATGAATTTGCTTAAAGAATTATTGAAAGATAATAATAATGTTGTTGCACTATATCGATCTGAAGTTAAAAAAAAAAAGGTAGAGGATTTTCTAAAAGATATAGATTGCAATAATATAATTTGGAGAAAATCTGACATAAACGATATCGTGAGTCTGGAAGATGCCTTTGAAGGGATTAAAAAGGTATACCATTGCGCAGGCTTTATATCATTTTCAATAAGTGACCGAGAGAAATTAAATAAAGTAAATATTCAGGGTACAGAAAACATTGTTAATCTTTGTATTGATAAAAAAATACATAAACTAATTCACCTAAGCTCAATATCTGCATTGGGAGAACAAACTTCAGGAGTTAACATAACTGAAAAAACAAAATACTATGAGTCAAAATACACCTCACCCTATTCCAACTCTAAATACAATGCTGAATTAGAAATTTGGAGGGGGATTGAAGAAGGTGTTAATTCAGTAATAGTTAGTCCAGGAATAATATTGGGAAAATCAATAAAAGGCGATTCTCCCCAGTCAAAAATTGAAAAGATGATTACTCAATCACCTTTGTGTTTTTACACAAAAGGAAAGAGTGGATTTGTAAATATAAGTGATGTAGTGAATACAAGTATAGCACTAATGAATAGCTCTATATCAAACGAAAAATTTATTTTAGTTGCAAAAAACTTAAGTTTTAAATCTGTGATTTGTCAATTAAAAAAAAGGCTGAAGATCAAAAAAGAAATTGTTTCTGTTAGAAAAATTATATTTTATTTAATACTATTTTTTGATTTTATACTATCCTTTCTTTGGTTTAAGAATAGATATCTGAGTCTAAGTTTAATAAAGTCTCTTTTTAATAAAAACGAATATGATGGGAAAAAAATAACTAAATTTTTACCAAATTTTAATTATGAACAAATTTAGTTTTTTGATTTAGTAGATCCTTCAAATTCTTTTTCTTTCCTTATTTCTTCTTTTACCTCAATAGCAATACTATCCATTAACATTTGCAAGTCCGTTTTTATATCATTATGTATATCTAAATATATTTTTGGAGATTTAGCGTAATAATTCAGACTTTTAATAAGCTGAAGGCTATCAATTTTATATTTTTCATATATGTATTTATCTCCAAACCAATTTTTATTTTTAATTACCATTATATAGTTTCTAGAAATAGATTTCATCAAAATCATATCTCTCATAATTAATCCCATTTTATTTTTTTCAATTAAATCTTTTGGTTTTTTTATTTTATCACTTTGACATGAAAAAAAAAATATAATTGAAAATAATGTAATAAAAAATTTCATCGATTAAAGGTAAGTTGTTTTCCTGCATTTGTTTCCAGAATAACTCCATTATCATAAACCTTAACACCATTAACAAATGTTTTTTCGATTTTAGCATCAAAACTAACTCCTTCAAATGGTGACCAACCACATTTATAAAATAATGAATCTTTGGTAATATTGGTTTTTGCTTTCAAATTTACAATTACAAGATCTGCAAAATACCCTTCTCTCAAATAACCTCTTTTATTGATTTCAAATAAAATTGCAGGATTATGACAGGCTTTTTGAACCAATTTTTCTAAGGATATTTTACATTTTTTTACACATGTTAATAATGCAAGTAGTAAGTGTTGAACGAGTGGTCCACCCGATGGAGCTTTTAAATAAAGGTTGTTTTTTTCAGAGATTGTGTGAGGAGCATGGTCTGAAGCTATTAAATCAATTCTATCATCATTTAACGCTTTCCATAATTCGATTTGATCTTCCTTAGTTTTAATTGCAGGGTTCCACTTAATCAAAGTCCCTTTTTCATCATAATCATTATCAGTAAACCAGAGGTGATGAATGCAAACTTCTGATGTGATTTTTTTATCTTTTAGATCTTTCTTGTTATCAAATAACATGGTCTCTTTAGCGGTAGAGAGATGAAAAACATGTAATCTTGCACCGGTTTCTTTTGCTAAAGAAATTGCTTTAGATGAAGAAATATAACACGCTCGTTCAGATCGAATTAAAGGATGTTTTGACATAGGTATGTTTTCTCCATATTTTTTAGTGAATTTATTTAAATTCTGTTTTATTGTTTCTTCATCTTCACAATGAACTGCAATTAATAACTTGGTGGAACTAAATATTTTTCTCAAAACTGTTGGATCATCAACTAACATATTTCCAGTGGAGGATCCTAAAAAAATCTTTATACCAGCTACATGATTTTTATCTAATTTTAATATTTCATCTATATTTTGATTTGTACCACCAAATAAAAAAGAATAGTTAGCCGCAGATGTTTTAGATGCTTTAAAAAACTTTTTATCTAACTCCAACTTAGTAGTTGTTTGAGGGATAGTATTAGGCATTTCAATGAAAGAGGTTATTCCTCCGGCAACAGCTGCTCTTGACTCACTCTCAATATCTCCTTTATGAACTAATCCAGGTTCTCTGAAATGAACTTGATCATCAATTAAACCTGGAAGAACGTGAAGTCCTTTTGCATCAATAACTTGCATATCATTTTCGAGATCAATATTAGATCTAATTTTAATTATTTTTTCACCTTCTATTAAGATATCATTTAGCTTCTGGGAACCTTCATTTACTATAGTTGCATTACAAATAAGTATTCTTTTCATTTTTATATTTAATTAAATAAACGCAATTTTATAACTCCGATGATTGCTTCCCAAAATATACTTTGATCCATTTTAGATTTTCCTTTAATTCTATTTTTAAAAATGATAGGATACTCAGTTATTTTGAAACCTTGAATCCAAGACTTGTATTTCATTTCAATTTGAAACGCATAACCCACAAATTGTATTTTATCAAGCTGTATTTTTTCTAAAACTCTTCTTTTATATCCAACAAATCCAGCTGTTGGGTCTTTAAATGGCATTCCAGTGATTATTCGAACATACAATGATGCTGAGTATGACAATAATATTCTTGTTAATGGCCAGTTTACAACATTAACCCCCCCTATGTATCTTGACCCCACAACTACATCTGAACTATCTTTTAAAATATTAACCATTTCAGAAACATAAACTGGATCATGAGACAAATCAGCATCCATTTCAAAGATAAAATCGTATTTATTTTTTAAAGCCCAATTGAATCCTTCAATATATGCAGCTCCGAGCCCAAGTTTACACTTTCTATCTATTATAAAAAGTCTTTCTTTATTTTGATTAATTATTTTTCTTACTACTCCAGATGTGCCATCAGGTGAATTATCATCAACAACCAAAACATTACATTTAGGGACATGTCTAAATACACTGGAAATTATTTGTAAAATATTTTCTGATTCATTAAATGTTGGAATTATTATCAAAATATTTTCTGCCATATACAAATTTAGATAAATTTTTTACCATTTAAACGATATGAATAGATTTGAAAATCGGAAAAAACCAATACTTTTATATTATGGAATTTTGGACAGAAAGAATGCTTAATACCAATAATTGGGTACTAGGGTTGTTCCTTTTTTATCTCTGCATAATTTTAATTCTTAAACTTTTTGATCCTATTCAATTTAAATTTTTTAAAGATTTTACAAAGTACAACAGATATATTCAAAGATATTGTGTTGATAGAAATTTTGAAATTTTCAATATATTTTATTTACTAATAATTGTGTTAATATTGTCTAGCCTTTCACTTCTGGTTCTTTTTTTTGTTCATACATTAAATGAAATCGGATTGACATTAAATAATTATATGATAATTTTCATAATATCTAATATTTTTATTTTGACTAGATTTTTAATTATGAATATTATTGATAAAAATTTGGGGGGGGTCCATCAACTAAAGTTCTATTATTTTAAAAATATAATATTCTATGGATATATTATGATTTTTGTTATGGTATTATTATGCGTTTTATATTTGAATCATATGATATCAAATTCATTAATAAAATTATTAGTATTAATTCTAAGCATAATTTTTTCTTTTTATCATTTTTTAATATTTAAAAATTATATTGATAAAAATCCAAAAAACTTTCTGTATTTAATTTACTACATTTGTGCATTCAAAATTTCACCATGGCTTTGGTTATCAACGGTGTTATATTCACAGTATTAATAATCTCGACATGAAGTTAAAAACAATTTTGGTTTCTCAACCTGAGCCCGCTACTGAAAAGTCGCCCTACGCTCGTATTCAAGAAAAATATAAATTAAAAATAGATTTCAGACCATTTATACATGTTGAAGGAGTGGATGCAAAAACAGTTAGAACTCAAAAAATAGATTTTGCAGATTTTGATAATATAATCCTTACAAGCAAAAATGCAGTAGATCATTACTTTAGACTTACAGAGGAAATGAGATTTAAAGTTCCTGATAGCACAAAATACTTTTGTCTATCTGAAGCAGTAGCTTTTTATCTTCAAAAATATGTAGTTTACAGAAAACGTAAAATATATATTGGAGATAAAACCATTGAAGACTTATCAAGTGTTTTATTGAAATTTGGTTCTGAAAAATATTTACTCCCAACTTCAGACAGTCTAAAACCGTCAATACCCGAAACTTTAAATAAATTAAATTTAAAATGGAAAAGGGCAGAATTATTCAAAACGGTTGTCAGTGACTTATCTGATTTAAGAAATGTTTACTATGATGTCTTAGTTTTTTTTAGCCCCTCTGGAATAGAATCTTTATTTAAAAATTATCCTGATTTTGAACAAAAGGAAACTAAAATTGCTGTTTATGGTCAGACAACTACTGATGCAGCTCTAAAGGCTAATCTAAGAATTGATATTTCAGCTCCCAGCAAAGAATCACCCTCTATGACAATGGCTATTGAAAAATATATTAATTATAATAAATAAAATATTCTATCTTTTATTAAGTAAAAAAAAAATTATTTATGAAAATAGATACAAGTGTATTAAGTATTGATGGCATAGATAAAATAATTTTAAATGAACTTATTTTAAACTCTAGAATATCTATAAAAAAAATTGCATTAAAAGCCCTTATATCTGGAGCAGCAGTTCACCAAAGAATTAAAAAATTAGAAAAATCAGGCATAATTTCTGGTTCACATATCAAAATAAACTCAAAAGTTCTAGGATATAAAACAATGGCTTTTGTTGGGATCTATTTAGATAAAGCAATGAATAACCTTACCGCTGTAAATAAATTAAAAATGATACCTGAAATCTTAGAATGTCATTACACAACTGGAAATTGGAGTGTTTTTGTCAAAATATTATGTAAGGATAATCAACACTTAATGCATCTATTAACCAATAGTATCCAAAAAATACCAGGTATTTCTCGAACTGAGACCTTCATTTCTCTAGAACAGCAAATTTTCAGACAAATTGGAGTATAATTAATTTTTTAGTGGTCTAAAAAAATTAATTATATCAGTACTTATCAGTAAACAATATTAACTATTTTTCCAGGCACAATGATTATTTTTTTTGGAGTGTGCCCATTAAGTTGATTGATTGTCCTCTCATCTTTTAATATGCTGATTTCAATTTCTTTTTTATTTAAACTTAGCTCCAACTCGATAGTAAATCGCATTTTGCCATTAAAAGAAATTGGATAAGTCTTAGTAGTTTCTTTTAAGTAGGATTCATTATATTCTGGAAAAGCTTCATTAATTAATGAATTTGTGTTTCCAAATAAGGACCACAACTCTTCAGCTATGTGAGGGGCAAAAGGGGATAACAAAATAGTCAAAGGCTCAAGGATTTTTCTTTCATTACATTTTTCTTTTGAAAGTTCATTTACACATATCATAAATGAACTTATGCAGGTGTTAAATGAAAAACTATTGATGTCTTCTGTTATTTTCTTGATTGTTTTGTTAAAAGATTTTAATGATTTCACAGAGGGCTCATTATCGCTAACGCTAAAAATATTTAAAGGATGATAGAGTTTCCAAAGTTTCTTTAAAAAAGAATGAACGCCGACAATACCCGAAGTATTCCATGGCTTAGCTTGTTCTAATGGACCCAAAAACATTTCATACATTCTTAGGGTGTCAGCCCCATAAGATTCACATATTTCATCTGGATTTACAACGTTAAATTTTGATTTAGACATTTTTTCGACTTCTCTTCTAACAATAAACTTTCCGTTTTCTAGATTAAAATTCGCGTTTTTAAAAATGGGTTGAGTTTTTTTAATTGTTAAGTAATCTAACTCATCGTTGTTGTCTACAAAAGAAATATCGACTCTAATTGATTCAGAATTTATATTTTTAGAAATATTTTTAGAAAAATAATTATCTGTACCAGATTTTCTATAAATAAAAGCTGAGGAACCTAGAATCATTCCTTGATTTATTATTTTTTTTGCATACTCATCAACTGGAAGTAAATCAATATCAAATAAAAATTTCTGCCAAAATCTAGAGTATAAAAGATGGCCTGTAGCATGTTCACTTCCACCAAGATATAAATCGACTTCCCGCCAATAACTAACAGCCTCTTTTCCTACAAAATTTTCATCATTATCAGGATCCATATAACGATAAAAATACCAAGAACTCCCTGCCCATCCTGGCATTGTATTTAATTCTAGGGGGAAAATACTGGTATTATTTATGAGCTTGTTTGATACTACTTTTTTTTCCTCAACATTCCAGGCCCAGTTTTTCGCATTTCCCAAAGGAGAAGATCCGTCCGAAGTAGGAAGATAATTCTCAACTTTAGGTAATTTCAGGGGTAAACTGTCTTCCCCTATTGAAATAGGAATACCATTCTTATAATAAATTGGTATAGGCTCTCCCCAGTACCTTTGCCTGCTAAATACTGCATCCCTTAGCTTATAATTAATCGTTCCCTTCCCACATTTTATTTTTTCTATATGTTTAATAACTTTCACCATTGAAGATTCATAGTCTAATCCATCTAAAAAATCAGAATTTGTTAATCTAAATTTATTCTTTTCTGTAAATGCTTTTTTTGAAATATCAACATCAAGAAAAATATTTTTAATTGGTAGAGAAAAATGATTTGCAAAATCAAAATCACGTTGATCTCCACAAGGAACAGCCATAACTGCTCCTGTTCCGTAACCAGCTAAAACATAGTCACCAATCCATATTGGAATTTTCTCGCTATTAAATGGGTGAATAGCGAATGATCCTGAAAAAACTCCAGTAATGGTTTTAACATCTGACATACGATCTCTTTCAGATCTTTTGGAAGAAAACTTTATATATTGTTCTACATATTTGTATTGCTTTTTTGAAGATATTTTCAGTACTAATTTATGTTCAGGTGCAAGAGTCAAAAAAGTAACACCAAATAGTGTGTCTGGTCTGGTTGTAAACACTTCTATTTCATCACCAGTATTTTCTATTCTAAATTTTACAGATGCTCCTTTAGATCTTCCAATCCAATTACGTTGCATTTCCTTTAAAGGTTCGGGCCAATCAACCTTGTCTAATCCCTGAATTAATCTCTCTGAGTATGCACCAATTCTCATACTCCACTGCATCATTTTTTTCTTTTCTATCACAAATCCTCCTCTTTCTGAAACCCCGTTAATAATTTCATCATTAGCTAATACAGTTCCCAAACCAGGACACCAATTAACTTCTGTTTCTGATAAGTAAGCTAACCTGTAGCCTAATAAAATCTTTTCTTTGTTTTCAGTGTTTAAAAGTCTCCATTCTGAGGCTGACATGTCGAGATTCTTATGACTCGAAGTTGCGTTAACATTTTTTGTACCATTTTTATTTAATTCATTAATCAAAAATGAAATTGGCAGAGCCTTATCTTTATTGAGATCATAATAACTTTCAAATAGCTTTATAAATATCCATTGTGTCCATCTATAATATGTTGATTTAGAGGTCCTGATTTCTCTTGACCAGTCAAAAGAAAAACCCATTTTATCCAATTGATCTCTATATCTATTAATGTTTGTCTCTGTTGTGGTTTGGGGGTGCTGACCAGTTTGTATCGCATATTGTTCAGCTGGTAATCCAAAAGAATCATACCCTTGTGGATGCAAAACATTAAATTTTTTATGTCTTTTGTAACGAGCAAATATGTCAGTAGCAATATAGCCAAGTGGGTGACCTACGTGAAGTCCGGCACCAGATGGGTATGGAAACATATCTAAAATATAAAATTTTGGAAGTTTACTATTGTTACTTGTCTTAAATGTCTGATTGTTTTTCCAAAATTTTCTCCATTTGGATTCAATTTTTTTAAAATCGTAGTTCACGAGTATCCTTTTTACAAAGCAAAAATACATTTAAAGGTTGAAAGGAAAAAGAATTTACGTGCCTAAGCAAAGAAATCGTTTGGGTTTATTAATTTTATAACTTTAAAATAATATTGAAAAAGAATTTCGAAGAACAATATCAAAAAAGAAAATTACTGAATACATACATTTCAGTTGTAATAATAAATATTATAGTTGTTTTTCTAACTGGGTTATTGGGACTACTATTATTCAACTCTAATAAAGTTGCTAACCACTTTAAAGAACAAATTGCGGTTACAGTTTATTTCAAGGACAGCTCAAAACCTGTTGAGATTAAACAAATTCAAAAGTATATACAATTTAAAGAGGCAACAAAATCTGTAATATTTACCTCAAAAGAGGAAGCAGCAAAAATTTATGTAGATGAAATAGGTGAAGAATATATGGAGTTTTTAGGCTTCAATCCACTTGAGAGCTCACTGGATATATATTTTAATGCTAATTACGTAAAGCCACTAATTATAAAAAATTTAAGTGAAGATTTATCGAGACGTCAATTTATTTCAGAAGTTAATTATGACAAACCCCTACTAGAATTACTAGATAAAAATATTAAAAGAATTAAGTTTTGGATTTTAATATCCAGTTTAACCTTTATCATTATTGCAATATTATTAATCAATAGTTCGATTCGACTCTCAATTTACTCAAAACGTTTTACAATTAAGACAATGCAACTGGTTGGAGCCACAAAATGGTTCATTCAAAAACCATTCATTATCAAATATTTAAAAATAAGTTTAGTGTCATCTATATTTTCAATTTTCTTATTATACTTAATTTTTCAAAAGATTCAAGAAAATTTTCCAGAATTAAATTTACTCCAAGAAAAATTACCCATAATTATTATTTTAATTTTTGTTTTTATTTTTGGATCAATTATTAATTTAACAAGCACTATTTTTGTTACCAAACGCTTTCTAGACTTAAAATCAGATGAAATATACTAATAACTCAAAAAAAGATTTTTTATTAAAAAATATAAATTATAAATGGTTGTTTTTATCAATTTTCACAATATCGCTTGGTTTTATTTTAATGTCTGGGGGAGATAGCAATGATCCCAATATTTTTAATAAAGAGATTTTTAATTTTAGACGTATTAGAATCGCTCCTTCATTAGTTTTACTTGGTTTTGGAATAGCTGTTTATTCAATACTAAAAAACCCCAATAAAAATGGAGGAATTTAAAATCTTTATTTTGGGATTAGTTCAAGGATTAACTGAATTTCTTCCTGTCTCATCCAGTGGCCATATTGAGGTTTTTAAATATTTTTTTAATTTAAAATTTATTAAAAATCAAGGACTACTGCTAACACTAGTTTTACACTTTGCAACAGCTCTAAGTACAATATGGGTTTTTAGAAAGGAAATTCTTAGTATTTTTTTAAATAAAGATTTTAAAAGGAATAGATTTTTTTTAAACATTATCATTTCAATGATTCCTGCTGTTTTAGTTGGTCTCTTTCTTGAGGAATTTATAGGTCTTTTATTTAATTCAAATATAATTTTAGTGGGTATTATGTTAATTTTAACTTCAATTTTATTGTTTAAGACTGATAAGGTAAATCCTAAATCAAAAAATATTAGTTTGAAAAATGCTTTTATAATTGGATTGATCCAAGCTATTGCAATTCTTCCTGGAATTTCAAGAAGTGGAGCTACTATTGCCTCAGCTTCGATGTTAGGAGTGAAAAAGAGTGAGGCTACAAAATTTTCTTTTTTAATGGTGATACCTCTAATTTTTGGCAGCATGTTTAAGAGTATTTTATTTTATCCCAAAGATGAATCATTAAACTTTTCCCCTATTTTGCTAATTGGGTTCATATCTGCTTTTTTAACTGGAATATTGGCTTGCAAACTAATGATCAAAATCGTTGAAAAAAGTCAATTAAAATATTTTGGTTATTACTGTTTAATATTTGGATTGTTTTTAGCGAGCTATGGAGCGATTTAAAAAAACCAATTCACTCAGTGATATTAATGAGGGTCGGTTAATTTTAATAAATAAACCTATTGGATGGACATCTTTTCAAGTGGTTAATAAAATTAGATACATTTTGTGTAGATTTTTTAAAATTAAAAAATTAAAAGTTGGACATGCTGGCACATTAGATCCATTAGCAACTGGACTATTAATTATCGCAATAGGTAAAGCAACTAAACAAATACATAAATTTCAAGAAATGAAAAAAGTGTATACCGGTGTTTTTACCCTTGGATCATCTACTCCTTCTTTTGATTTAGAAACAAAACCGAACAAAAATTTTAACTATAAACATTTGAACGATAACTTAATTATCGATAAAACAAGAGATTTTATTGGTGAAATTGATCAAAAACCTCCAATATATTCGGCTTTAAAAAAAGAAGGAAAACGATTATATGAGTACGCGAGAAAAAAAGAGGTAATTGAAATAGAATCTCGTAAAGTTGAAATAAAAGAATTTACCATAAATTCAATTAATTTACCAGATGTAAATTTCAAAATAAAATGTGGAAAAGGCACCTATATTCGTAGCTTAGCAAATGATTTTGGATTAGCGCTTAAGAGTGGAGCTCATCTCTCCAAATTAGAGAGAATTTCAATTGGAAATTATAAAATTGAAAATGCTTCGAAAATAACTGATTTTGAAAAATTATTTTAATAATTTTACTTAAATATTTCAGATGAAATCATTAAACATTGGTTCAATAAAAAAATCGAGTCATTTAAAAAAATATAATCCAAAGATAACCCAAGATAAATCTCGTTTAGTTTCCGAAATATTACAATTAAAAAAGAAAAAAAACGCTGTGCTATTAGCACACTATTACCAATCACCCGAAATTCAAGAGATTGCAGATTATCTAGGAGACAGTCTATATCTTGCTCAGTGTGCTGCTAAAATAACTGCTGATATAATAATATTAGCAGGAGTACACTTTATGGCAGAAACAGCTAAAATAATTAATCCTTCAAAAACAGTTTTACTTCCAGATTTAAAAGCTGGATGTTCCCTAGCTGACTCTTGCCCTCCTAAAGATTTTAAAAAATTTACAGACAAATTTCCAAATTCGGTAATTGTAACATATATTAATTGTTCTGCAGAGATAAAAGCTCTAAGTGATATTGTTTGTACATCAAGTAATGCAATAAAAGTAATTAACAGTATTCCAAAAAATAGAAATATAATTTTTGCTCCAGATAGAAATCTTGGACGATACTTAATTAAAAAAACTGGAAGAGACATGGTTTTATGGGACGGAGCGTGCATGGTTCATGAAGCATTTTCACTTGAAAGAATTATATCACTTGCGAAAGAATATCCTTCAGCTAAATTTATTGCTCATCCTGAAAGTACTTCACCAATTCTTGAAATCGCTAATTTCGTTGGCAGCACATCTGCTCTTTTAAAATATGTTGAAATGGATAAAAGTAATTCTTTCATAGTAGCAACCGAATCTGGAATTATTCATCAGATGCAAAAATCATGTCCAGAAAAAATATTTATACCCGCACCTGTTAAAGATGAAACATGTGCATGTAGTGAGTGTGCTTTTATGAAATTAAATACTCTTGAAAAAGTATACAACTGTCTAATAAATGAGTCTCCCCAGATAAATTTAAACAGTGATTTAATAAATAGGTCGAAAATTTCTATTAATAGAATGTTAGCAATTAGTTAATTTTTTTAAATGTCAAATTTTTATAAAGAGAATAAAGATTCATTAAATTTATTTATTAAAAATGCTTTAATTGAGGATATTCAAGGCGGAGATATAACCGGAAATGCTTGTATTCCAAAAGAGGCTGAAATGTCAGCAAAACTTTATGTAAAAACACCATGTGTTATTGCTGGAGTTGAATTAGCAGAAAAAATTTTTAAATTTTATGATCCAAATATTAAATTTACTAAACTTATTAATGATGGAACATGCGTAGATCAAAATTCTACTCCATTCATCATTGACGGTAATGCAAGATCAATTTTAGCTACGGAAAGACTAGTTCTAAACACTTTACAAAGAATGAGTGGGATAGCAACTATTACAAATAATTTAAATAATAAAATCAAGTCTTACGATTCAATTTTATTAGACACAAGAAAAACTACTCCTAATTTTAGATATCCTGAAAAATGGGCTGTTAAAATTGGAGGAGGAAATAATCATCGAATGGGCCTTTTTGATGCTATAATGATAAAAGACAATCACATTGATTATTCAAGAAATATTGAAGATGTTTTAAACAAAACTGAGGCCTATATAAAAAAGATGAATACAAAAAAAAAATTAGTAGTTATCGAAGTCAGAGATGTTAATGAAATAAATAAGGTTTTAGGTTTTCGATGGGTTGACAGAATACTATTAGATAATATGAATATTTCTGAACTTAAAAGTGCTGTTAAGATTATTAATAGTAGATTTAAGACAGAAGCTTCAGGTAATATAAATGAGTTTAACATCGTTGATGTTGCAAAGACTGGGGTAGATTATATTTCAATTGGTGCATTAACTCACTCATCTCCTCATATTGATTTAAGCTTAAAGGCCCAATAAATATAATACTCAAATACAAAAAAATATTTATCTATATTTATAATATGACACATAAGAGAATTTTACTCAAATTAAGTGGCGAAGCATTGATGGGAGATCACAAAAGCGGAATAGACCCTGTAAGACTTGATAATTATGCAAAACAAATAAAAGAAATTCAAAAAGAAGGGACAGAGATAGCTATTGTAATTGGCGGGGGCAATATTTTCAGAGGAGTTTCTGGAGCAAGTAAAGGTATGGATAGAGTTCAGGCAGACTATATGGGTATGCTAGCAACTGTTATTAATGGCCTTGCTCTACAATCAGCATTAGAAGATAATGATGTTCCTACTCGGCTTCAAACAGCAATAAAAATTGAAGCAATAGCAGAGCCTTATATTAAAAGAAAAGCAACTCGACACTTGGAAAAAGGTAGAGTTGTTATTTTTGGATGCGGAACAGGTAATCCATTTTTCACGACAGACTCTGCAGCAGTTTTAAGGGCAATAGAAATAAATGCAGATGTGATTTTAAAGGGTACAAGAGTTGATGGGATTTATGATGAAGATCCTGAAAAAAATAAAAATGCTGTTAAATTTGATTCCCTTTCATTTGACGAAGTTCTAAAACGAGGTTTGAAAATAATGGATACAACTGCTTTTACACTTAGTCAAGAAAATAATTTACCTATAATAGTTTTTGATATGAACACAAAGGGCAACTTAAAGAAAATTATTAACGGAGAAGTCGTGGGAACAAAAGTTTACATCTAAAAATTATGGAAGAAATAGATTTTATACTTGAATCAGCTAAAGAGAGTATGGTGGACGCAATCAAACATCTCGAAAAAGAATTACTCAATATTAGAGCAGGAAAAGCAAATCCAATTATGCTTTCAAATATTATGGTTGACTACTACGGCTCTAAAACCCACTTAAGTCAGGTTGCTAATATTAGCACACCTGATTCTCGAACCCTAACTATTCAACCTTGGGAAAAGGGACTAATGGGAGATATTGAAAAAGCTATATTAGTAGCCAATATTGGTTTTACCCCAATGAATAACGGGGATTCAATTATAATAAATATCCCACCAATGACCGAAGAGCGAAGGGTTCAATTAGTTAAAATAGCAAAAAATGAAACGGAAAATGCGAAGGTGAGTATTCGTAATTCCAGAAAAGAAGCAAACGATGCTATAAAAAATTCTGATATTTCAGATGATATGAAGAAAAATTTAGAATCAGAAATTCAAAAACTAACAGATTCATATATTCAAAAAACGGATAACCTATTTACAAACAAAGAGAAAGAAATTTTAACAGTTTAAATTTTTCTGAACTATGTTCAAAATATGAAAAATAAAAAGAGTTTGAATTTTTGGGATGCTGTTGCTCGCCTGATACTCAGAAATAGAATTTCAATTTTAATAGGGATACTCTTTATTACTTTTTTTTGGATTAGTCAGTGGCAACATATACGTTTTACTTTTTCTGAAGCAAATTTGTTACCAGACAAACATATTGATAACGTCAAGTACGATGGATTTGTTAAACAATTTGGGGATGAAGGAAATGTTCTATTATTAGCAACAAAAGACTCTACAATTTTTAGCTCAAAAAAATTTGAAGCTTGGAATAAATTAACTCAAACCTTATCGGAATTAGAGGAAATAGATTTTACAGTTGGAACATCAAATCTTAAAAATTTAATAAAAAACACTAAAGACGAAAAGTTTGAAGTTTATCCAGTTTTAAAAACCTATAAACTTAGTGAAGTTGAAATATCTAAGTTTAAAGAGAAATTATTTTTAGAACTTCCTTTTTATAATAATCTAATTTACAGTAAAACAAATAAAACATTGAGATCCATAATATATATGGATCCTGCTTTAGTTAATACTAAACAACGAAAAGTTTTTATTACTGATGTTTTTCTTCCCCTCATAGAGTCCTTTGAAAAAGATAATGAAATAAATTTAAGGATTTCAGGAATGCCCTATATAAGAACTTTAAACGCTCAAAATATTGTCGATGAAATTAGCATTTTTGTTCTTTCCGCTATGTTTTTAACTTCATTAATTTTCTTTTTATTTTTTAGGTCAATTAGAGCAACCTTAATATCACTTTCAGTTGTTTTGATAGGAGTTATGTGGTCATTCGGAGTATTGGGTATTTTGGGCTACGAGATTACTGTTATAACTGCACTAATCCCCCCTTTAATAATTGTAATTGGCATACCAAATTGCATTTTTTTAATAAATAAATATCAACAAGAAGTCGCCAATCATGGTAACCAAATAAAATCTCTTCAAAGAGTCATTGTTAAGATTGGAAATGCTACTCTAATGACCAACCTAACCACAGCTTGTGGTTTTGCAACATTTATTCTTACTGACAGTAAAATACTCAAAGAATTTGGAATTGTAGCATCAATTAACATTTTTGGAATATTTCTTCTTTCATTATTTATAATACCCATAATTTACAGTTTTCTTCCAATTCCAAATTCTAAACATTTAAAACATCTTAAAAACAAAACAATTGACAACTTTATCGGATGGATGGAGAATAATGTGAGGAATAATAGAGTTAGGGTATATGTAATATCATTATCAGGGTTAATCTTTGGAATCATTGGAATTTATCAAATTGAAATTTCAGGAAGCTTAATCGAGGATATGCCAAAAAAATCAGATTTCTTTAAGGATCTTAAATTTTTTGATGACGAGTTTTCAGGTGTTGTTCCTATTGAGATTATAATTGATACAAAAAGAAAAAACGGAATGTATAGTCTTGCGAATCTTAGGCGGATAGAAAAATTTCAAAATCATATTGAAGAATACTCTGAGCTATCTCCTCCAATTTCAGTT
>TARA_B110000444_G_scaffold245591_1_pt1 | contig 22881 bp, 21 predicted proteins | sample TARA_B110000444 | Tara Oceans TARA_B110000444 (sample SAMEA4398370) | marine metagenome | biome: Polar Biome; feature: [SRF] surface water layer (ENVO:00010504); material: water (ENVO:00002006), including particulate matter (ENVO:01000060) such as... | depth 5 m | reverse complement strand
GGTTTTTGGAGAATATTTGTGATGAAAAGTGGAATGCCAAACATGACGCAGGCTATCCTTTTTCAGACGGTATAGCCGAACATTCTAAAAAATTTCCACAATACTCTGAGTTGATTGAAGCCTGGTTTGTTCGCTGGGAAGAAATGCTGGGAGACCCTTTAGAAGAGGTTGTTGAAGTTTTATCTGCTCTAAAATCAACTGGGATTTCACTATACATCCTCAGCAATTGGTCAGCAGAAACTTATCCAGTTGCGGAAAGACGATTCGATTTCCTTGACTGGTTTGACGGTAAAGTCATTTCTGGTGAAACTGGAATGATAAAACCTGATCCGAATATTTACAAATTATTGATGAAAACTTATGGATTAACTCCGCAAAAAACTGTTTTTATAGATGATAAGTCCGTCAATGTTGAAGCTGCCAATGCACTAGGAATACACGGAATTCATTTCAAAAATGCCTCAAAGCTTTTGAAAGACTTACGAAAATTGGAATTGCTCTAACTTGTGATTCTACTCACCAAGTTGCCTATTTTTCACATTTAATATAGTCTTTCCTCTTTATCTTTTCCATGTCTGGAATTGCCATGAAACTTATATTTTAATTACGGGAACCTTGAGAAAACTTGTTGTTTTAAGCTGTGTTTTTTTGATTATTTCCGGCATAATGTTGGCATATTCAGAACTGTTGCCGTGGGTAAAAGAGTCTTCTGCAACATACTTACTGCATATCTGGGCCGGTGTGTTCTTTATTGTTATTTTCCCAATGTATGCATGGGATCACATTCGGGGACATGCAGATCGTCTGCGAAAATTAACTCTGGTTATGGCTTCCGGAATACTCCAGTTTTTTACTGGCTTGGGATTGATTATTTCCGGGATTATATTATTTCTTTATGGTGTAGATGCTCTCGATTTACCCCGTGAAATTCATCTGGTACTAACGTTTGTATTGGCAGTAAGTCTTATTATGCATAAAATTTCTAGAAAATAAATTACTGGGTTTTAATCAAGCTTATCGAACAAACGACAGTCACGAGTTTTTGTTTCATCCCGAACTTAGGTGAGGAATCTTATAAGTTAACAGTTCTTTGTCATATCTCTTATTTCGGTCGAGATGACATACCGCAGTGAATAATATTAGTATATTACGAGAATTCATGACTCAAGAGTTTGAACAGAATAGCAAATACTATGTCTTCTACTAAAAAAATTCAATTAATGGACACCACGCTGAGGGATGGAGAGCAGACCCAGGGAGTCTCATTCACATCACCTGAGAAGGCCAATATAGCCAAAACACTGTTGAAAAAGCTACGTGTTGATCGTATAGAAGTCACTTCCGCAAGGATTTCTGAAGGTGAATTAGGTTCTGTACAAAACATTGTAGAGTGGGCTACCGAAAATGGTTTTTTGGAATGTATTGAGGTTTTGGGATTCATTGACCACAAACGAAGTGTTGACTGGATTAAAGAATCAGGTTCTACCGTCATGAACCTGTTAACCAAAGGCAGCGAAAATCACTGTACAAATCAACTCAGAAAAACCTTAAAAGAACATCTTGCCGACATACATAATACTATAAAATATGCACATTCAAAAAATCTGAATGTAAACGTTTATCTTGAAGACTGGTCAAACGGATATCACAACAGTCCGAAATATGTTTACGAGATGATGGACGCACTGAAGGATGAGGGCATCAATCATTTCATGCTTCCAGATACGCTTGGTGTGTTGTCTCCCGATGAAGTGTTTTCCAGCCTTTCGGATATGATTGAACGTTTCCCCTGGGCAACTATAGATTTTCATCCGCATAATGATTACGGTTTGGGAGTGGCAAATGTGTACTATGCAGTCAAAGCTGGAGTGAGAAACATCCACTGCACAATGAATTGTCTTGGTGAGCGTGCAGGAAATGCTTCACTTGCAGAAATTGCCGTTGTTCTACATGATAAACTTGGTATGGAACTCTCGATTGACGAGTCACATCTTTCGCCAGTGAGTGAAATGGTAGAAAGTTTTTCCGGAAAAAGGCTGGCTGAAAATACGCCAATTGTTGGAGAAAATGTTTTTACTCAAACGAGTGGTATCCATGCAGATGGAGACAGAAAGGGTAATTTATATCACAACCCGATTGTACCAGAACGTTTTGGGCGTAAAAGAAGTTATGCGCTTGGAAAAATGAGCGGCAAAGCCTCACTCGTAAAAAACCTGGAACAGTTGGGCATACAACTCGTTGATGAAAACTTAAATAAAGTCCTCAAACGTGTTGTAGAGCTTGGTGATTCAAAAAAAACGTTGACTGCAGCAGATTTACCGTTCATCATCACTGATGTGCTTGAGACCAGTGATACTCTGCGAATTGAGTTGCTTAACTGTTCAATTACAAGTGGATATAATTTAAGAGCTACGGCTACAATTCATCTTAAAATTGATTCGAAAGAGTATCATGAAGCAGGAAGTGGTAATGGTGGATATGATGCTTTTATGAGTGCTATCAAAAAAATATTGAAAAAGACCCACCTTGATGCTCCAGAGTTAGTGGATTATCAAGTAAGGATTCCACGCGGAGGAAAATCGAGTGCTCTCACAGAAGCAATTATCACCTGGCAGATCAATGGGAAACGTCTTCAAACAATTGGAATTGATTCAGATCAGGTTATTTCAGCCGTAAATGCAACGCTTAAGATGCTCAATTTGCAACTGCTGCAAAAAAATAGCTAGAACGCTAAGCCCAAAGTGAGTTTATTATTTGCAATTCAGTTCCTTTTCTGAGGGAGCATGAACTACTTTCCGCACCCTGCGGAGTTTAAAAACATGAGTCCGTTAACTGCTGAGGACAAACTGTCCACGATTTACTTTCCCTTAACTGCAAACCCTGCCGGTAACCACCATTTGTTATTGGTTGAGAGCGTTTTGCAGCAATTCACGGAAACCAAACTAGTTATATTTTTGCTTTCAAACGGCCTGCATCCGGATCCATTCAAACATAGAAAAATCCTTCCTGCAGCATTACGCCTGGAAATTTTACGGAGTGCACTTGCAGACTGGACTGATCCAAAAAAATCATTGCCTGCACAAATTGCTGAAGAAGCTGGAACATCCCTAAAATTAAATCCAAATAATTGCGCAATTTCTCGCTGTGAACTGTCTCTCAATCGGCCACTACGTTTTGTTGAACATCTAAAAAACATTTCCAGAACAGAAAAAATCCCAATGATAGTAGGCGCAGATTTGATTGAGCGCATGCTAAATCCGCAGATTTTCACAACAGAGGACTTGAAGGAAATAGAGAAATGCTGTCACTTACTGGCCGCGCCGCGAAATAACATAGAACTTGAATCAGTTCTGCAGTTGGTAAAGCAAAAACGTGGTGTTACTTTAACAGTTACTCACATTATGTCCAAAGCCATAGCACCAAATCTGCAAAAATTCTTCTTGATTTCATCGACTCTAATCCGCAGAGCTGCGCAAGCAGGACATGTTCTTGAAGCTTATTTACCGAAAAATGCTGCGAGACTAATATTTCAAAATAGTTTGTACGATAGTGCCTCCCATGTTTTTAATTTACAGACTGTAAACATGAATGAACTTCAACTGTGCTGTTCTGAATTGGAGAGGCAATTAGAAGAATCCGCAAAAAAACTGCAGAAATTGCTTGATCAACTGGAAACACAAAACAGAGGACACCGCTTTGCTGTTGTGGAAACTAGTGCAGGTGGACAAATTGCCAAAGGTTACACCAGTAAATCAGGAGCATCTCAGCATTTTCTTGCAGGCAGAGTTCTCTATAGTCTGGAATCTCAAAAGCAATTTCTGGGACGAAAATTTACTGAAAGTTCGAGTCTATCTGATAAACATGTCCGGCAACTGGCCAAAGTAATGCAAAAAGAATCCGGAGCAGACTGGGTACTCGCAGAAACAGGCATGGCAGGTCCTCCATCTTCGGAAAGAAGAAGCAAAAAAAATGGACAATGTCATCTTGGACTGGCATTATCTTCAGAAGTCAAATATAAGTATCTGGAGTTAAATCCTTTTTTGACACGTAAAGAACATCAGTTATTGTTTGCGATTGAGGCCCTGATCTGGGCTGAAAGTGTGCTTAATGAACATAATTAAAATTTTAAGATGAGAGAATTACTGCAAAAATTACTGGTTGCTGAAGAACTTAGTTTTGAGGAAGCACGGGAAATGATTCTTTGGATTATGAGTGAAGATGCGGTTTCTGTGCAGGCAGCAGCTTTGTTGGCTCTTTTACAGGCAAAGGGTGTGACAGTAGAGGAAATGGCAGGTGCAGCTCTGGCTATGCGAGAACGGGCATCTGCAATTGCAGCACCAAAAAATGCGATTGACACGTGCAGTACCGGAGGAAATGGAATCAGTACTTTTAATATTTCTACTTGCGCTGCAATCATTGCAGCTGCAGCTGGTGCAGTTGTCGCCAAACACGGAAACCGCAGCAATACACGTAAAAGCGGAAGCGCTGAAGCTCTGGAAGCTTTGGGAGTAAATATTTCTTTGGAATTAAAGGAGGTCGAAAGCTGTCTCAAGGCATTGGATATTTGTTTTTGTTATGCAATAAATCATCATCCAGCCATGCGCTTTGCCGGCCCAATTCGTAAAGATCTGGGAATACCAACAATCTTTAATTTACTTGGCCCACTTACCAATCCTGCTGCAGCCAGGAGTCAACTCATAGGTGTGCCGAACAAAGAACTGACTTTGAAAATCGCCCAGGTACTAAAACGGCTAGGCAGTAACAGAGTGTTAGTGGTTCATGGAGATGATGGGCTTTGCGAACTAACAGTTACAGCACCAACTCATGTGGCTGAGCTTCGTGATGGTAAGATCCGTGAATATGATGTAACTCCGGATGAGTTGGGATTCAAGCAGGGTAATTTGGCTGATATCGGCATAGACAGTCCGGAAGAAAGTGCGAAGATTATTGAACGAATCTTTTCTGGAGCCGATACAGGAACTGCACGTGATATTGCCCTGGTAAATGCTGCAGGAGCATTAGTTGTTTCTGGCCTGGTGGATGAGTTACGGGAAGGTGTTGAGCTGGCGGCTAAAACCGTGGACAGTGGTAAGGCAGAAGAAAAACTGAAAAATTTGATAAAATTCTCTCAGGCAAACCACCAACAAGCTTAAAACAGATTGTTTCTCTGTCCCGCCCTATTTGAATAGTAGTGTGTTTGTTTGAACATCTAAATGTGTACTGTTTTATTGGCTCAGTCCACCCCCAGTTTGCGGATAACTTCCCACACCAGTTCAGGTTCATCACTAATAATTCCGGTAACACCCCACTGAATCAACTGCTCCATCCGCTTCTCTTTATTGATGGTGTATGGGAAAATTCGAAAACCGTCTGTTTTCAATGTTTCAATAAGAGATGGAGTAACAAAATTTTCATCAGGATGAAAGGAATATGCACCTTGTCGACTGCAGAGGCCCAAGGCTAATTCCTCTGAAAGAGGTACTTCCTGTAAAGGTGCAATATTGGGAAGAGTTGACTTGCTCTGGTTTCTATACCATCTCTGGATTCTTGAAAAAAAGGAATGCTCAAAACTTGAAATCAATACAGAATCGACCATCTCAAGCTTTTCAACCATTTCGCAAATTTGTGATTCAATCCCATCCGGAACAGCAGGAGATTCAAAACTTTCCGGTTTGATTTCAATATTGACTGTAATTCGACCTTTGACTGACATCAGGAGTTCCTCGAGAGTCGGAATAACCTCTCCGCTAAATTTTGCACTGAACCAACTGCCTGCGTCCAATTCTTTTAATTCAGCCAGTGTATGTTCTGACACCGGGCCAGAGCCATTGGTTGTTCTATCCAAAGTATTGTCATGAATTACCACTGGAATTCGATCACGTGTAAGACTTACATCAAGTTCAATCATATCTGCATTCACTCCAATTGCTGCCTCAAAAGCAACTAAAGTATTTTCAGGATATGAGCCCCGATATCCTCTGTGAGCAACGACCCAAGGTCTTTTTATTTGCTCAAGTGTTTTTATATTTTCCATAGATTGACACCTTTGTGCAGTTGGTATAAAATTTGACAAATAATATTTTATCCACATGAGTCAAAGCGCCCAGAATATCGTTCCTGGCGAAAAACTCAATTCAAATGGAGTGTTCATGTTTGAATTAAAAGATCTGACAGATGATAATGATTTTAATGCGTCGGATTATCGCCTGAATCCCTGTGAATATTTTGAGAAACGCTGCACTTCCAAACGGCCCTATGTTTACGATTTGCGCAGTTCTTAAGCATATGAGTTGGGAAATATTCCAGGTTCACATAATTTTCCAATAGAGCATTTTGAAACCTCCATTTATCAAATACCTTTTACAGGATAAATTCTGCTTTACGGCGGAGAAGGCGTAAAAGTGCTTACTGCAGCAGAAATTTTTTATGACAATGGCTTTGACTCGTTCTGTTTTGCAGATTCTTTTGAAGCACTTTTAAGCAGCACAGAAGCTTCATACTTATCCACCACTGATGCCGCACAAAATAAGATTAAAGAGCACCTCCAAAACTCTGATTCATTTACTGGTGTTCAAATAATAGTTGAACCAACATCTACTTTGAAAGCAAAAAATAGATTTGAACTGGTGGAATCAACAGCAGCAGCAAGCATTTAGTTAAATTTCAAAGGAATTAATATATTTTTGAAACGAAAAACAGCTTCGTATCTGGATGGAACAATTATTGAAATTAACGGTGAAGGAGAGCTGGAACCGAGGAATCCGCAACTCTCAATCAGCAAATTAAGCGGTTCCATAGAAGAACAGATACAACTCATGTTGGATGAAGAAGTAAACCAGATAATTGCTTCACATGGTGGGAATGTCATGCTTGAAGGAATTAAGGACAGCACTGCATACGTTCGTTTTGGTGGTGGTTGTCAGGGCTGTAGCATGATCGATACTTGTCAAACAGGGAGTAGAGGTGATGCTTAGAGAGGCCATCCCGGATCTGGCCGGAGTATATGACTTAACAGGCCACTCAGAAGGAGAATCTCCATTTTTCACTGGTTAATTTTTCTGTATTTTTAAAAAATATGGAAGCGGTTATCCAATAATACTTTTTTACATCATCTAAATTACCTGCCTTTTCATGTCCTCCTCTTCAAAAAGTATTTCAAATAATTATAAGACTTCAGTTTTGGAAGAGGAGGAAGAGTTTTCACTGGTAGTCAGCAAAGGAAGAGACTTGCTTGAAAACAAGACCGAATTTCAAACAGACGAATGGGTTTGGACTCGAGATTTAGATGATGGCGGGATCTTTTTCTTTTGCTACCTTTTGATTGACTACAGGCAACAAACACTGAACAAAAACAGCTTGAGAGAAAGTGTCCATACTCTGAATCTACTACTGCACAAGATGGTCCCCCCGCGTGAAAAAACTGGATTGCCTTTGCTTGGAGAATTTCAGGTGATTTTCACGCTTTATGAAAGATTGAAGCGCGAAGAAATGACATGGGATGATTGTGAAAAATATATCATGGAACAAATTTCAGAGCACCAGAATAGCAATTAAGATAGCTTACTCTCCTCCGTTAAGAATCTTTGCCTGATTGATAACTTCAAGGTTTTCAGACACCTCACCTGCAATTTTATCATTTAGTTCTAAATCAACACATTCTTGTGCATGTTTTATGGCATTCCTGAATGTATGCACTTTTGAATTTCCGTGACATATAATTACGATTCCATTTATTCCTAGTAAGGAGGCACCGCCAACTTCCGAATAGTCGGCCCTTTGTCGCAGTGCCTTGAAGGGACCTTTCATTGCCAGATATCCAAATTTTGAAAGTAATGATTTATTTACCTCTTCTCGAAGGATACTGCTTACAAAATCGAAAGTACCTTCTGCAACTTTGAGTGCAATATTTCCAACAAAACCGTCGCATACTACGACATTCACTTTGTCTCGAAACATGGCCTTACCCTCAATGTTTCCAACAAAATTAAGCTTACTTTGTTTCAGGAGATCATAGGTTTCTTTAAGTTCAAGATAACCCTTCCCCTCTTCTTCACCGTTGTTAAGTAAAGCAACTCGCGGATTATCCAGGTGTAGATACGTACGTGCATACGCATCACCCATTAAGGCAAACTGAAAAAGGTAAAGGGGTTTGCAATCTGTGTTTGCCCCTGCGTCCAGAAGAACAAAGGGATGATTGCGATGGACAGACGGCATGATTGAAGCAATAGCCGGACGCTCAATGCCTTCGATTGATTTGAGAACAAACTTTGCGATAGCCATTGATGCACCTGTATTTCCTGCACTGACAACAGCTTCAGCCTCACCGTCTTTTACAAGATCAACTGCTACTCTGATAGATGAATGTTTTTTTTGACGCAAAGCTGAGGCAGGAGATTCATTCATTTCCACCGTTTCAGTGGAATTAACGATGCGTAATTTATGTGAATCGTAATTGTGAAACTTCAGCGTTTCTTCAATTTGTTCAAACGCTCCAACCAAAACAACCTCAATGCCAAAGTCATTGACGGCTCTTACGGCAGCCTCAACCTGTACCAATAAGGGACTATCTCCTCCCATTGTGTCAACTGCAATTGGCATACTGTTTTCCGAGTTGCTGTTGATGAGTTAAAGAGCAGAATAAACAGCTCAAGATGCTTTAATTTCGATGACTTCAACGCCCTTATAAAATCCACATTCGGGGCAAACTCGATGAGGACGGATCAATGCATGACAGTTAGTGCATTCTGAGAGGGCAGATTCTGGAATTTTGATGTGTCCCCGCCTGTGATCACGTTGACTACGTGAGGTTTTTCTTCTTGGTACGGCCATGGTTAGTTTGTGTTTGTGTTAAATTCTATTTTGATCAATTCTTGCCATTAAATTCTGATAACGTTTTTTTTAAAAACAAAATTTCATTTTTGTTCAGTTTAACCTTCTGCAGCCTGAATTTCTTCAAGAGTACGTGCATTAGGGAGAGGATCTTTTGCTTCTTCGATTATTGGATACTCTTCACATTTTTCTTCATTTAATGCAGTGTAACTTTCCCATTTTTCAGGAACATCCACATCTGCATAAATTGCTTCCACTGGACATTCTTCAACGCAGGCATTACAATCAATGCAGGTTTCCGGATTAATGTACAACATATCAGGCCCTTCGTGAAATGCCTCTACAGGACATACTTCCACACAGTCTGTATATTTACATTTTTCACAGTTTGCAGTTACAGTATAAGTCATCGATTATTCCTATTTTAAAGACGGTCAAAAAGTTTTCACTAATTTAGTTTTTGATGTTTTTCAACTTATCATAACTTATAATGTTGTAGTATAAACGACATAATAACAAGTTTTTTTACAAAACATCCTGCTGCCAAATATTTTACTCGTAGCGTAGAGGGTCAACCGGATTGAGTCTGGAAGCTTTTGTTGATGGATAAAGAGTCACAAGTACACAAATCAAGAAAGAAGCAGCAGTAGTTATTAGTACATCTGTCCAATCAATCAATACAGGAATCCTGTTTCCACCAGGATAAACTCCTGCAGGAATATCAATAATGTCAAAGGTCATAATTCCCCAACAGATAGCCAAACCTACCAACACTCCGCTGATTGTTCCCATTGAACCGATAACTAATCCCTGAAAGAAAAATATGCGTCGGATACTGGAATCTTTTGCACCCAAAGCTTTGAGAATTGCAATTTCCCTGGACTTTTCCAATACCAGCATAATCAGTGAGCTGATGATATTAAAAGCAGCCACAACAATGATCAGTGTGAGAATGAGAAACAGACCGATTTTTTCCAGTTTCATTACCTGAAAGATACTTTTGTTTTCATCCGCCCAATTACTGACAACATATTCCTCACCTATTTCTGACAATTCCATAGCAATTTCCGGAGCGGTTCCTGCATCTCTGATACTCACCCCCAGACCTGTTATTTTGTCGTCCATACGGTAAATTTTTTGCAGCAGCCTGTAATCAATAAAGGCCAGTACTTCGTCATAACCGGAAATTCCTGATTCGAAAATACCGATCACTTCCAGTTTTTTGATTCGGGGAACATCGCCAATCGGAGTCATACGTTGCTGGGATGAAACCAGATTGACTGTATCTCCTATACCTGTCTCCAGTTGCCGAGCCAATTTTGCTCCAAGAATAATTCCGTCTTTAAGACGATTAATCCTAGCATCGGGGTGTGAAAGTCTTTGAAGTAATTTTTTTGAAATAAGCGCCTGTTTTTCCAGGGATGGGGCAAAACCGTAAACTTCTTCGCGCAAGAATGAGGAGATTTTTGTAACTTCTGATTCCTGCTCAGGATCAATCCCACGGAGAAGAGCACCTTTGGGCTGTTTGCGTCCGGTTAGCAGTGCTTGCTTGAAAATATAGGGGGCAACACCTTTTACTTCAGGATGCTCCATCAAACGTTTTTGCAGTCCGGAATAATTTTTCATCGCGTCATCCCAGGCAAACACAGTGATGTGGGGTAATGAACCGGTTACGGCATCCTGTAAATTTGTACGGAAACCGTTCATTACTGAGGTTGCAACAATGAGGGCAACCACTCCTAATGCCACGCCTCCAATCGAAATCCATGTGATTACTGAAATTGAACGATCACGGCGAGGAGAAAAAAGATAGCGTTTACCTATGAAAGTTTCGTAGCGCATCAGTTAATTTGCCAGTTTTTTACGCACAATATCTGGTGCTTTTGCCAATGCATCTGCAAGTTTTTCGGGTGCTTTGATGCCAGCTTGAGCCATGTTTGGTTTCCCTCCTCCACGTCCTTCTGCGAGTTGTGCAACGGCATTCACCATTTCGCCAGCTTTAAATCCTCTCTTAATCAAATCATCGGAAACTACACAAAGCAAGGTGCTTTTTTCATTGTCGTCGGAACTCCCAGAAGTGGTTGTTGCCAGCCACGCCACGCCAGATGGTAATTGTTCCCGAACTGCCTGCCCCACGTTCCGGAGAGTATCAGTCGAATCGACTTCAATTTCTGTTGCCAGGACTAAAATTCCTTCCACTTCTTCCGCTTTTGCTACCAGTTCAGACACTCCTGCAAGAGCACTATAGCTTCGCAAAGCTTTAAGTTCTTTTTCCAATTGCCGTTTTTCTTCTGCAAGTTTTTCGACCATTTCAGGAACCTGTGCTTCAGGAACATTCATCAATTGGCGCAAAGAGCGTGCAACTCTGCCATGTTCCTGGTTCATTAATTCTGCTTTCTGTCCTGTTACAGCTACAATACGCCTTACTCCGGAAGCAATTGCCTCTTCAGAAAAAACGCGAAATTGTCCGATTTGTCCAGTTGCTTTAACATGACAGCCTCCGCAAAGTTCTTCTGAAAAATTAGATATTTTTACAACACGTACTACATCTCCATATTTTTCTCCAAACAATGCAGTGATTCCGGAATCAATTGCTTCCTGAAATGGTGTTTCGAAAATATCTGTTGGAATGTTATCACGTATTACAGAGTTGACAATATTCTCAATTTCTTCCAGTTGTTCTTCGCTAACTTTTTCAAAATGAGTGAAATCAAAACGTAAAATATCCGGATTTACCAATGATCCGGCTTGAGTAACATGTTCACCCAAAACTTGACGTAAGGCTTCGTGCATCAAGTGAGCAGAAGTGTGATTATTGGTTGTAGATAAACGTAATTTTTCATCTACAGTTGCAGTCATTGGAGAGTCATCCGGAGCATCATTTCCCTTTCCGGGACTAACATTTTCACAAAAGTGGATGATTGAATCTCCTTGTTTCTGCACGTCGACAACATTCCATATTTTTTTGTCACCTGTTGATTTTTCGCTTTGTTCCAAGGTCCCATGATCACCAATCTGTCCTCCGGATTCTGCGTAAAATGGTGTGATGTCCAAAATAAACTGCCATTGTCCTTGATCGTTGAGTGAATGTCTCCGCAATTTTGATTTGGTCCGAAAGGTATCATAGCCCAAAAATTTAGAATCTGTTCCTTTTGAAATTTCTGTCCATTTATCAAGTGAAACTTTAAATTTTCCTGATTCACGTGCACGGATGCGTTGTTCTTTCATTAGTTTTTCAAAGACGACTTCATCTACTCCAAAACCGCGTTCTTCACACATCAGCCGTGTTAAATCAACGGGGAAGCCGTAAGTGTCATAAAGTTTAAAAGCATTTTCTCCAGATAGCTTTTTTGCAGAAATGGTTTCTGGAGTTGCAGCCATTTTTTCAAATATTTCAAGACCTCGATCAAGCGTCAATCCGAAACTGGTCTCCTCAGCTTTTATTACATTTTGTATATGTTTTTGCTGCTTGTTTATTTCCGGAAAGGCGTCACCCATCACTGCTGACAGAATGGGCACCAGCTTATAAATAAACGGTTCGTGCATATTCAAGACACGTCCGAAACGCGTTGCTCTGCGTAACATTCGACGCAAAACATATCCACGTCCTTCGTTGGAAGGTAAGGCACCATCTGCAATGGCAAAACTCAGCGAGCGTAAATGATCTGCAATCACACGATATGCAACACTAACTTCCCTGCCAGAATCTGTTTGTCCGGTGACTTCGCTGATGCTGTCTAAAATTGGAATAAAAAGATCTGTACTGTAATTGGAATCTACTCCTTGAAGAACTCGGCAAATTCGCTCTAAGCCCATTCCGGTATCTACATGCTGTGCCGACAATGGCTCAAGGTGGCCATCCGGAAAGCGTTGATATTGAATGAAAACCAGGTTCCACAACTCAACAAAACGCCAGCAGCCTTCGAGATTGACGGAGCAATCGTGTATGTTGGAAAGTGGGCAGGTACCTTCGCCCAAATCGATGTGGAGTTCAGAACATGGTCCACAGGGGCCCACTTCCCCCATTTCCCAGAAATTATCTTTTTTATCAAAACGTAAAACCTGATCCGGATTGATTCCGGTAGACGTCCGCCAGAGGTTCTCTGCTTCCTCATCGGCAGCCACACCTTCTTCGCCCTCAAAAACTGTGGCCCACAATTTGTCTTTTGGAATCCCCCAAACTCCTGTCATTAATTCCCATGCCCATTCGATGGCCTCTTTTTTAAAATAGTCTCCGAAAGACCAGTTGCCAAGCATCTCAAAAAAAGTATGATGGTAATTGTCATGACCTACATCTTCCAGGTCATTGTGTTTCCCACTTGCTCGGATACATTTTTGAGAGTTTACTGCACGATTGTAATCTCTGACACCAGTTCCCAAAAACACTTCTTTAAACTGTGCCATTCCTGAATTAGAAAAAAGCAAAGTCGGATCGTCATTGGGTACTACTGGAGCACTGCGTACAAAACGGTGTCCTCGTTCTTCAAAGAAAGAGATGAATTCCTGCCGAATTTGTTTTGAGCTTTTCATGATTCGATTTAAAAAAACAGATTTTTTTGGTGAACCGATGTATGAGGACGGGAGGCGGGAATGGGTTTGAAAGAAATCAGATACAACCGGCTGACATCGGGACAGCCGGTATCAAAATGTAAAAATCAGCGAGCCATATATTCGACTACCAGGTGATCCTCAACGTCGATAGGTATTTCTTCACGATCCGGAATCTGTACAAGCGTACCGGAAAATTTCTTTGTGTCGCGCTGAACGTATGCTAATTTCTGTTCAAAGAAATTGAACCAATCCTTGTATCGGTCTATATTTTGACTTTTATCTCTCAGTTGAACAATGTCACTGGGCTTTATTTGATAACCTGGTTTATTGACTTTTTTACCGTTTACTGTGATGTGGCAGTGAACAACCATCTGTCGGGCGGCACGTAATGTTCCTGAAAAACCCATACGATAGGCCATGTTGTCTAACCGCGTTTCGAGAGTTTGAACGAGTGCAACGTTGGTTTGGATACGGCCCCTGGCCGCTTTGTCGTAATAACGACGTAACTGTTTAGAACTGATTCCGTAAAAGGCTTTCAGCTTTTGAGTCTCTCTCAACTGTAGACCAAAAGGGGATATCTTTGATTGACGGCTAGCTCCATGCTGTCCTGGACGATTAGGACGACGACTCAATGTAAGTGCTGCACTTGGACTTCCTATTACATTAATTCCCAACGCACGGCAAACCTTATGTTTTATAGTAGATTTTCCTGGCATATATTTATTTCCCGTTCAGATGGCACCTTTGGAGGACTATAGAATAACAATAATTTAGAGAAAAATTTTCTCGTAACTTCGCTCTCTGTGAAAAATTCTCAGGATACCATCCCATAAAATGGGTCCGACTGAATCTCCATACGTCAAAGAGAACATTAAATAGACTGGTAATTATCTATGAAAAAATTAATTAAGTCAATTAAAAATGAGATTCTTTCTAAAGTTTACTTGGTCAATTCTTGAAAATTCAAGATTGTTCTTGACATATCATCAGAGAAGACTAGACTCCGTTTCTTGAATATTATTTTTTCCAAACTAGAAAGCTTTCTAATATTTTGTCAAATCAATCCACCATTCTCCAAGTCGAAAATATAAGCACACGTTTTCACACACAAGATGGACTGGTTCACGCAGTCAATGGAATCAGTTTTGAGTTAAAGAAAGGGGAACTGCTTGGAGTAGTGGGTGAAAGCGGTTCTGGGAAAAGTGTGACAATGATGTCACTGCTCAAACTTCTGCCAATGCCTCCCGCGGAAATCGTTTCCGGAACGGCAAGCTTTGAAGGACAGGACTTGATTCAGCTTGATCTTGACGAACTCAGAAAGGTAAGGGGTGGTAAAATTGGTTTCATTTTTCAGGATCCGATGACGTCACTCAATCCAGTTTTGAAAATTGGTTATCAATTGGCAGAACCGTTGCGTGAACACATGGGAATGAGCAGGAAGAAAGCTCGTCAGCGCTCGGCGGAACTTTTGGATTTAGTTGGTATTCCAATGGCAGAAAACCGCTTAAATGATTTTCCACACCAGTTTTCTGGAGGGATGCGCCAACGGGTCATGATAGCCATGGCCCTAGCCTGTGATCCTAAAGTACTGATAGCCGATGAACCGACTACGGCCCTTGATGTGACCATACAGGCGCAAATAATAGACATCGTTAAAAAGCTCCGTAAAGAACTCGGTATGGCAATTATCTGGATCACACATGACCTTGGTGTTGTCGCAGGAATTGCAGATCGGGTGGCAGTAATGTATGGAGGGTATATAGTTGAGGAAGGACCGGTGGAAGAATTGTACAGTAATCCAAAACATCCTTATACACAGGGATTGCTGAAAACGTTGCCTAATCTGGAAGGTAAACGTGGTGTACGCTTGGAAAGCATAGAAGGTCAACCTCCAAATCTTCACAAAAAACCAACAAGTTGTCCTTTTGCGCCTCGTTGTACACATACCATGGATCGTTGCCGAAGGGAAAATCCTGTGTTAATCAAAAGAAAAGAGAATCATAAAGTTGCCTGTTGGTGGAATCCTGAATACTGAGTGAACGAATGACAAATAAAAATAATAAGGCTTTGCTAAAGGTTGATGGACTGGTAAAACATTTTCCGATCACCCGTGGGATATTTCGTAGAGAAGTCGGGAGTGTTAATGCAGTTGACGGTATTTCTTTCGAAATACAGGAAGGTGAAACCTTGGGTTTGGTAGGCGAAAGTGGGTGTGGTAAATCTACTGCCGGTCGGGTTATTCTTCAATTAATTCCAGCTACTGCAGGCAATGTTTTTTTCAAGGGACGAGATCTAACCTCTCTCAATATGGAAGAATTACGCAAACAAAGACAGCAGATGCAAATGATTTTTCAGGATCCTCAGGATAGCCTGAATCCAAGAATGACTGTAGGTAGCATCATCAGCGAACCAATCCTTGAACATAAAAATTTCCAGGCTAAGGAGCGACGGGAACTTGTAGAACAACTCCTGATTTCAGTTGGGATGAATCCGAGATTTACAAATCGTTATCCCCATGAATTTTCTGGTGGTCAACGTCAGCGCATAGGCATTGCCCGTGCACTGGCCTTGAGTCCGGATTTCATCATCTGTGATGAACCAATTGCTGCACTGGATGTTTCAATTCAAGCACAGGTAATTAACCTTTTAGAGGATCTTCAGGAAAAACATGGACTGACCTATTTGTTCATCTCACACGATTTGAGCATGATACGCCACATTGCAAATCGGGTTGCTGTGATGTATCTCGGACGTATAGTCGAACTGGCTTCGAGTCAGGTTCTTTACAGCACACCTCTTCATCCTTACACACAGGCTTTGCTTTCAGCAGTTCCAATGCACGATCCAAAAATGGAAAGGAAACGCAAGCGTACTATCCTGGTTGGAGATGTACCAAGCCCTGCTGATCCGCCTTCAGGTTGTCACTTCAGTACACGCTGTCCCAGGGCTGAGGATCGCTGTTTCAAGGATTCTCCAGAATGGAGAGAAGTTTCTCAGGGGCATCAGGTTGCTTGCCATTTAGTTTAATTTAAAAAATAGTTTGACAATTTATTAATTAACCTTATAATGCGACAACTTTCTGTAAAAGAGCACTTTGAAATGCTTCTGAATACAGTAAGTCTAAAAGCAGGCTTCCTGCCTTATTTAGTGGGGCGCCTCCAAAAGCATTCAGAATTATTCTGAATGTCATTTCGGTCGGCTGATCCTTTTTTGCTGGCCATTCACTCACACGATAAGGTGTACTATGAAGTATATAATTAGCACATTGCTGACCCTCGCTATAGTGGTGGGAATAGCAAGTACCGTCCAGGCCAAACGAGGCAGTGACGGTCAATTGAACCTGGTTTATTGGCAGGCTCCTTCAACCATGAACCCCAACCTTTCCGGTGGGACCAAGGAACTTGAAGCATCTTCGGTCGTTCTCGAGCCTTTAGGTCGCTATGATGAAACCGGTAATTTGCTTCCCTGGCTAGCAGAGGAAATTCCCACGGTATCCAACGGAGGTATATCAAAGGACCTTACTACAATCACTTGGAAAATTAAAAAAGGCATCAAGTGGTCCGATGGATCAGCCTTGACCGCAGACGATGCAGTTTTTACTTATGAATACTGCTCTAATCCTGACACAGGATGTACACAATCAAATTATTGGGTCGATATCAAGTCAGTAACTGCTGTCAACAGTGTGACAGTAAAAGTTGAGTTCACTGTTCCAAAGCCTTTCCCTTATGCCCCTTTTGTTGGGTACAATGCGCCAATTTTGCAAAAAGCACAGTTTGACGGTTGTCAGGGAGCAAAAGCACAGGAATGTAACAAACAAAATTTTTATCCCATTGGAACAGGTCCTTTCAAGGTCGTGGATTTCAAGCCGAATGATGTAATCGTTTTTGAAGCTAATCCAAATTACCGTGATGCAAGCAAACCGGCCTTTAATAAATTGGTTTTAAAAGGTGGTGGAGACGCCGTTTCAGCAGCTCGTGCAGTTTTGGAAACCGGTGAAATGGATTATGGCTGGAATCTTCAGGTTGAGCCTGAAATTCTCATCCAAATGGAAAAGGCTGGAAAAGGTAAAGTAGTTTCGGCTTTCGGTACATCAGTAGAACGTTTGATGGTCAACTTTACCAATCCTGACCCTTCACTTGGTGATATGCGTTCTGAATATGTTGGAGGAAACAATAACCGCAATTCACATCCATACTTGTCAGACTATAACGTTAGGCGTGCACTTTCTTTGGCCATTGATCGCCAAGTCTTAGTGGATGCCGGTTATGGTAAGGCTGGTAAGATCGGTTGTAACGTACTTCCTGCACCGGCTATTTATGCCTCTTCAGCAAACGATGAGTGTAAAACTCCAAACGTCGCTGAAGCGAACCGCCTGCTTGACGCAGCTGGTTGGAAACGTGGTTCAGATGGAATTCGCAAAAAGAATGGAGTCCGAATTTCAATACTCTACCAAACTTCGACTAACTCTGTTCGCCAAGCTACTCAAGCTTTCATTAAGGAAATGTGGAAGCAAATCGGAGTCGAAACTGAACTACGTAATCTAAGCGCATCAGTCTTTTTCGGTGGTGATGTTGGTAGTCCAGACACTTACCAGAAGTTTTTCACAGACATAGAGATGTACACCAACAATTTCAGTGGAACTGATCCGCAAACCTACATGTCTAACTGGACTTGTAAGGAAATGGCGCAAAAGTCAAACAAGTGGGGTGGTAACAATATGCCTCGTTGGTGTAGTCCAGCTTATGATGCACTCTCTGCTGAAATGTCAGTTACGTCAGCAATGAAAGATCGTATTCGTCTTACGAAAGAGATGAATGATATGCTGATGGAGGATTATGCGATGATTCCACTAATCCATCGTGGTGATGTTTCAGCTCATTCCAATTCGATTTCTGGAGTACGCATGAATCCCTGGGATTCAGAACTCTGGAATATTGCCGACTGGACTCGTAAGTAATTCGAGTATTAGCAAGCAATTTGCGGTTTGCAGATTTTCTTTCTGCAAACCGCTTTTTCCCATCTTCAAGGCTTTCAAACTGTGATTCATTACATTTTACGCCGCACATTGATTGCCATTCCCACCTTATTGGTAATCAGTTTCATCATTTTCGCTATCCTTGATTTAGCTCCGAACGATCCTACCGGAAATTTGCCAATGACGGTTCCTCCGGAAGTACGGGCAAAAATTAGGAGTTCTCTCGGACTGGACGAACCAATGCACATTCGATTTGGTTTGTGGTTGGTACAATTTTGTGTAAATGAACCGTTAAATTTACTGTATGAAGGTTTCGGCATCAGTATCGGAGATGCAGAAAACCGTACCCGTATCATTTCCTGGTCAACCCGCAGTCCGGTGGTGGATCTCATCATCCAGCGTACTCCACAAACACTCTGGGTAGTTGGGCTTTCTTACCTCTTTGGGATTCTGATTGCGATTCCGATTGGTATTGTTTCTGCCTACAGGCAATATTCCTGGTTTGATCAAGTTGGAACCTTTATTTCAATGGTCGGTTTTTCTGTACCGACTTTTTTTACAGGTATGGTGGCAATCATTATTTTCAGCGTCCAGTTAAGGTGGTTCCCCATGATTTACGATACCACACTAGAGGTAGATAGTTGGCAGAACTTTGTTTCACAAGTAAAACAAATGATAATGCCGGTAGCCGTGCTTGCGCTCTACAATGCCTCTCAATTGAGCCGTTTTATGCGCGCATCGATTCTCGACAATCTTAACCTGGATTATGTGCGAACTGCCAGATCGAAAGGCCGTTCGGAGCGTGTAGTCTTATTGATTCATGTCTTGCGAAACAGTTTGATACCAGTAGTAACTCTGATTGCTTTGGGAATTCCAACAATCTTCAGTGGAGCCATCATTACCGAACAAATATTTCGAGTAAACGGTCTGGGTCAACTTTTGATCATTGCCATTGAAAGCGCTGACATTCCTCTTGTGCAGACATTGACTTTTATATTTGCAATTATGATTGTCGTTTTCAATCTGATTGCCGATGTGGTCTACGGTATTCTTGATCCTAGAATTCGCTATGAATGAAAACACGCAATCCACAGAAATAGCAGGAGACGAGGATTTTCCCGCAGAAGAACTTGAAACTCTCACTCAGCACCGTTCTCTCTGGGGAGATGTTTGGCGACAGTTCCGGAAACACAAAGGTGCCATGATGGGCGTAATTGTTTTTATTTTTATTACCCTAATGGTTTCCTTAGGACCGCTGCTTCATGACATCGAGCCCAGTGCCATCAATTTTCGTGAACGTAATTTTGGCCCAACTTTAGCCCATCCTCTGGGTACGGACAATATTGGTCACGATACACTGGCACAAATGCTGGCAGGAGGCCAAGTTTCATTGGCGGTAGGATTTTCAGCAATGTTGATTGCACTGCTTTTGGGAACACTGATCGGAGTATTGGCAGGATTCTTCAAATCGTTGGACGGCCCTTTGATGCGCTTGACTGATTTATTTCTCGCACTGCCAATTTTACCCCTTTTACTGGTAATAATTTTACTATTCCGCGATACTTTGCGGACACTTTATGGTCCGGAAGCTGGAATATTTATGCTGATTGTTTTTGTAATTGGCATCACCAGTTGGATGCACACGGCCCGAATTGTGCGAAGTGATGTTTTGGGCATCAAGGAGCGGGAATTTGTAATTGCTGCACACAGCATAGGTACAAGAAAAAGACGCATAATATTCCGCCATATTCTCCCAAACATTCTCAGTCCGATCATGGTTTCCGCAACACTTGGTATAGCCAACGCTATTATTACAGAATCAGCCTTATCTTTTCTCGGACTTGGATTCCCACCAGATTTTCCAACTTGGGGGAGATTACTTTATGACGGAGCAAATTTTATCCAGATCACTCCTGCACGTGTGATTTGGCCCGGACTCTTTATAGCACTGACCGTCCTCAGTGTTAACTATATAGGCGATGGGCTAAGGGATGCACTTGATCCACGCTTACGAGGATGATAACAAGTCACCTTTTAGTCTCAGCACAGCAGCTAGCAGAAAAAATTATTAAATTATACAATTGTTAAATTTTGAGATCCAGGTTTATTATGACAACAACTTTATCTTCTAAAGAAATTCAACATCTAAACACCCTCCGTTGGCGCTGTATAGGTCCACCTCGCGGAGGACGTGTGGTAGCGGTCGCAGGTGACCCTGATAATTCACAGGTCTTTTATTTTGGTGCGGCAGCAGGCGGTATCTGGAAAACTGAAGACGGAGGAACATATTGGGAAAATGTTTCCGACGGCTTTTTGGGGAGTGCTGCGGTTGGTGCTTTGACGGTTGCTCATTCTGATCCAAATGTGATTTATGCAGGAATGGGTGAATCGACAATCCGGGGTGATGTTTCTTTTGGCGATGGTGTTTATAAATCTACCGATGCCGGAAAAACCTGGAAAAATATCGGCCTCCGGAAAACCCGTCACATCAGCGAAATTCGGGTGCATCCGCAAAATCCGGATTGGGTTTATGTGGGGGCTTTCGGTGATGCCTTTGGCTCCAACAAAGAAGCGAGTCTTACACGAGGAGTTTTCCGCTCCAAAGACGGCGGCCAAAAATGGGAACAAATTCTTTTTCGGAGTGAAAAAGCCGGTGTGATTGATCTCAGTCTCGATCCAAATAATCCACGCATTATTTATGCTTCATTTTGGGAAGCCTACCGAAATTTCTGGAGCCTAAACAGTGGTGGACCGGACAGCAGTCTGTACCGTTCAACCGACGGCGGTGATTCCTGGACAGACATCAGTGACAATCCAGGACTCCCCAAAGGTACAAAAGGAAAGATCGGCGTGTCCGTATCACCGGCACAGAGTGGACGTATCTGGGCCATTATTGAAGCAGAAGAGGCTGGATTATACCGCTCGGACAACGCTGGAGAAAGCTGGATTAAAACTTCTGGAAACCGGGATTTGATACACCGTCCCTGGTATTACTGCCACGTTTTCGCAGATCCAAAACACGCCGATACAGTTTATATTACTAATTTGCAAATGTGGAAATCGACAGACGGCGGTACTAATTTCAGCGAAATTACAACCCCGCACGGAGACAATCACGACCTTTGGATTGACCCGGAAAATCCGCAGCGTATGGTGCAGGGCAATGACGGTGGAGGTTGTGTTTCATACAACGGCGGAAAAACATGGTCCACGATATACAACCAGCTTACCGCCCAGTTTTACCGGATGGACATTGATAATCAATTTCCGTATCGAGTCTATGCAACTCAACAGGACAACACCAGCATCAGCGTTCCGAGTGCCAGCACCTATGGTGCGATCACACTTCAGGAATGCACTTTACCTGGAACTGGTGAGAGCGGATTTATTGCGGTTAAACCTGATGATCCGGACATTGTTTATATAGGTGCAGTCGGCAGTTCTCCAGGTGGGGAGGGCCAATTGCAACATTACAATCACCGTACCAGACAAATACGTCTCATCAATGTTTGGCCCGAAGAACAATTTGGTTGGGCACCGAAAGATTTGAAATATCGCTTTCAGTGGACGTTCCCGATTACTTTTTCTCCACATGATTATGGAACCGTTTATGCTTGTGGAAATCATGTATTTAGGACAAACGATGAAGGCCACAGTTGGGAAAAAATAAGCCCGGATTTGACCCGTGCAGACAAAAGCAAACTAGGTCTTTCTGGTGGTTTGACCGTTGACAGCAGTGGTGCGGAACATTATGGAACTATTTCTATTTTTGTTGAGTCACCACATGAAGCCGGAGTTTTCTGGACAGGGAGTGATGACGGCCTTGTTCACACTTCACGGGACGGTGGAAAAACCTGGCAAAACATCACGCCGCCCGATCTTCCGGAATGGGCTTATATTTTTTGCATCGAAGTTTCCACACATAATTCTAAAATTATTTATCTTTCAGCCACGCGCTACAAATTAAACGATTACCGCCCTTTTCTTTACAAATCCATTGATGGTGGCAAGAGTTGGAACAGTATCAACGGAGATTATCCGCAAAGCGAACCTTACACAGAAATCAGCCGAGTCATCCGGGAAGACCCTGTTTGTCCGGGATTGTTGTTTGTCGGTTCTGAAACAGGAATTTTTATGAGCGTCAATGACGGAAAAAACTGGCAAAAACTTCAGGGAAATTTCCCGGTAGTTCCAGTTTACGATATAAAAATTCAGCAGGATGATTTGGTGGTTGGAACACACGGGCGGTCATTCTGGATACTGGACGATTTGACACCACTTAGGGAATTAGCCGGGCAATCTTCCGGAACCGAAACAGAAATCTCCGGTATCCGTTTTTTCCCGCCACGCACCACGTACCGCAGTACCTTAATTTGGAGCGTAAATCTTTTTCTAGGAGACGGTAAAAACTATAGCCCAGCTTTTGGCTTGCCGGGTACTCATTATCAGGAAACTACACCTGACGGCGAAAAACGTTTATGTCATTTGGATATGGGAGAGAATCCTCCGGAAGGCGTGATTGT
>TARA_B110000444_G_C18851994_1_pt1 | contig 23117 bp, 19 predicted proteins | sample TARA_B110000444 | Tara Oceans TARA_B110000444 (sample SAMEA4398370) | marine metagenome | biome: Polar Biome; feature: [SRF] surface water layer (ENVO:00010504); material: water (ENVO:00002006), including particulate matter (ENVO:01000060) such as... | depth 5 m | reverse complement strand
GCATAATTAATCAAAGAAAAAAATAGGTCCCCAAACTCTTCTTCAGTAGATGCTTTATCATTAATATTTATAGCTTCAATAAGTTCCTTTTCTTCTTCCTTAAACTTATTCCATGCTTCATTAATGTTTTTCCATTTAAAACCTACTCCAGCAGCTTTATCTTGGATACGTTGAGATTTTATTATTTCCGGGAGACTAGAAGGAATTCCAGAAAAAACACTTTTTCTACCACTTTTAAGCTTTAACAATTCCCAATTACGTTTCACTTGATTATCATCTTGAACTTTAATTTCTTCATAGATGTGAGGGTGACGATAAATTAATTTTTCTGAGATAGATTTAGCAACATCTCCAAAATCAAAGTCATTGTTTTCAGATGCAATTTTTGAATAAAACAATATATGAAGTAACAAATCTCCCAATTCTGACTTTATTTCATTAAAATCTTTTTTTATAATTGCATCAGATAACTCATATGTTTCTTCAATTGTGAGGGACCTTAGAGATTCTATTGTTTGTTTTTTATCCCATGGACATTTTTCTCTCAATTCATCCATTATTGTCAATAGACTATCTATTAACTCTAATTTTTTTTTACGAGAATTCATTTATTTAAAATTAATTATCAAAAAAACCTTTTTCATGGAGAATATTATACCAACTAATAATTTTCTTTACATCGTTTGCATATACTTTATGGACATCATAATTTTCGTAAACTGAAGAAAAATAACTCATTAAATTTTCTTTTGAAGCTTTATGCATTTTAGTAACTGGAAAACCATTTTCTTTTTCAAAAATGAATTTAAATATTTCGTTTAATGGCTTTTCTTCATTAATTCCAAAAATATTTATCTCATCTAGAATACTAATCTGATCGTTTATTTTTGTTGATATTTTAACATCATCAAATAAAGATTGAGCAATAAAACCAGAGCGTGTCTTTGATAATATTTTAAATAGTCCTGGACGTGAAGAAATAGCGATAATTTCATCTAATTTCATATTATCTATTTTTTAATATTTTGGAAAATTTCATTTTGTAGTCAGTTTTTATTTTTCCCTTACTAACACTTAACAGCTTACCTTTCAATAATTTTCTTTTTAATACGGTAAGTTTGTCTGTAAATAAAACACCCTCAATGTGATCATATTCATGTTGAATTACTCTAGCAATAATTCCATTGAATGAATCTTCACATTGATTAAATTGTTCATCAAAATATTTTATAAAAATTGTATCTGAACGTTTTATATCTGCTCTTACTTCTGGAATACTTAAACATCCTTCATTGAAATCCCATTCCTTTCCAGTCTCTTTAATTATGACAGGATTAATAAAAACTTTTTTAAATGAATTTACTATTTCAAATTCGTCATTATTCATGTTTTCAGAATCAGCAAAAGGTGAAGTATCAACAATAAAAATACGAATTGATGAACCAACTTGAGGAGCAGCTAAACCAACACCATTCGCATTATACATTGTTTCCCACATATTTTCAATAAATTCTTTTAGATAAACAAAATCACTAGATATTTCCCTAGCCTTTTTTTTTAATACAGGATTTCCGTATGCTACTATTGGTAAGATCATTTTAAAATTTTATTAGATTCTAAATACGATTGTAAAATAATTGTTGCGCTAATTTGATCAATAAGTGACTTATTTTTTCTTTTACTCTTTTTAATTCCAGAATCAATTATTACCTGACTTGCTATTTTTGAAGTGAATCTCTCATCATATCTGATGATCCTAACATTAGTTATCCTGATTTGAAGTTTGATAATAAATTTTAATATTGAAGACTCTATATTCGAAAAAGTTCCATCCTTTTGTTTTGGCTGACCAACAATAATAGCTTCAACATCGTTTTTTAAAACATATTGTTCTAAAAAGTCTAATGTTTCCTTAGGAGATAAAGTAATTAAACCACTTGCAATTATTTTAAACGGATCAGTATGAGCAATACCTGTCCTCTTTTCTCCAAAATCTAGTGCAACTAAACAACCCATTTATAAATTTTAACAAATATACATTTTTTGAATATTAATATTAATTAGCTATTATACATGTTTAGTTACTTTTGTTTAAAAGAATAAATATGAAAATGTTAATTGAAGAAGCTTGGGAAAATCGTTCACTATTGCAATCTAAAGAAACTAAGGATGCAATACGATTTATAATAAACGAGTTAGATAACGGGAGAATTAGGATTGCTGAAAAAATTAACGGAAAATGGGAAGTCCATCAATGGATAAAAAAAGCAGTTATTTTATATTTCCCTATTCAAGAAATGAAATCTATAGAGTTAGGGCCATTTGAATTTCATGATAAGATTCCATTAAAAAAGAATTACTTAAAAAGGGGTATTCGTGTAGTTCCTCATGCCATTGCTAGGTATGGATCGTTCATAGCTAATGGATCAATACTTATGCCAAGTTACACTAATATAGGGGCATATATTGATCAAGGGACAATGATAGATACCTGGGCAACTGTTGGTAGTTGTGCCCAGATTGGTAAAAATGTTCATATTAGTGGTGGTGTCGGCATAGGGGGGGTTCTAGAGCCAGTTCAAGCATCTCCAGTAATTATTGAGGATGATGCTTTTATAGGATCTAGATCTATAATTGTTGAGGGAGTTAGAGTCGAGAAAGAGGCAGTAATAGGAGCCAATGTTGTCTTGACTGGATCTACAAAAATTATTAATGTTACTGGTGAAAACCCAATTGAATCAAAAGGATTAATTCCTAGAAGGTCGGTTGTTATTCCAGGAAGTTATGAAAAAAAATTTAAAGCTGGAAAGTTTCAAGTTCCATGCGCGCTAATTATTGGTGAAAGAAAGGAAAGTACTAATAAAAAAACATCACTTAATGAAGCTTTAAGAGTGAATAATATTTCAGCGTAAACTACTTGATATTTAGTAATTTATAGGCCCAGTATCTAATCATAATATACAACATCCCTCTTTTAACTTTTGAAAAAATAGAAAAAATTAATAATTCTATAAGTGAGGATTTGAAAATTAAAAAATGAGATATAGCTTTTCCTAAACCACTAAAATGCTTATCTATATACTTATGTGAAGATATTATTACTTCTGATTTAGTTTTAATACTAGTTTTAATATCCTTTCTAGAAGCACCTCCGTGACTATGGGTGCAATTCCATTGATTTAAAAGGACACATTTCATCTTGTAAACTTTAGCTCTTTTACAAAGATCTATATCTTCATAATACATCCAAAAATTATCATCCCACCCACCAATTTTTAAAAAATCAACTTTTCTAATTAAAACAAAAGAGCCTGAGATCCAATCTGGAAAAGAAATTTTATTTTGAGAAATCAACCTCTTTGATTGCGAAGGTCTTAAAATATTTCTTTCAATAATTCTAATAAAAGAAAGTACATTTAAAACTGTAGGGAAGACTCCGAATGGATATGATATACCTCCGTCATCTCCCAATTGATTTATTGAAATTAATCTATAGTCTGGATTCATATCACAATATGGTATTAGCGTCTCAAAACATGTTTTAGGAATTATAGTATCTGGATTAAGAAATAGAATCCATTTTGTAGTTGCAAATTTGGAACCTACATTACATCCATATGAAAAACCACCATTTATTTTTTCTTTTATAAACTGAACCCAATTGAATTTCTTTGAAAAACTTTCAATCTCGCCATCATCTGAAAAATTATCAACAACTATTACTTTATTAATCATTACTGATTGTGTTTTTAAACTCTGAAGGCAAACACTCAATTTATCCCAACATCTATAATTAACAATTACAACAGAAATATTTAACATGAATTCAAATATAGGATGTTTTATTTTATTAGTTATTTTAAATAAAAGTACTTTTATATCCATGAATATATTGGTTGTTCAACAAAAAATGATAGGAGATGTTTTAATTAGTAGTCTCTTGTGTGATAATTTAAAAAAATGGAATCCATTATCTAAAATTGATTTTGTTGCAAACACTCATACTGTTCCAATACTTCTTCACAATCCGAATATAAATAACATAATAGTTTTTGAAGATTATTTTAAATATAATAAGCTGTCATTAATTAAATTTCTATTAAATCAGAAAAAGAAAAAATATGATATTATAATAGATGCTTATGGTAAAACTGAGAGTTTATTAATTACCTGGATGACTCCTGCTAAAATAAAAATTGGTTTTTATAAATGGTATTCGAAATGGGTTTATACTGAATCTGTTATTAGAGAGAAAAAAAGATCTAATCTAGATTTACAATTGACAATTATAAATAGAATCAATTTATTGAAACAATTAATCAAAGATGATTTTGAATTTATAACCAAACCTGAGGTATACATTACTAAAAATGAAAAAAAAATTGCGTCTTTAAAATTAGGAAAGATAACATCTCCTCTAATTATGATTAGTTTATTAGGAAGCTCAAAGTCTAAGACCTATCCACCAAGTAAGATGATTGAAGTTTTAAATTATCTAGTTGAAAAATATAATGTTAAGTTAATTTTGAATTATATGCCTACTCAAAAGGAAGAAGCATTATCAATGATTAACTCATTAGAAAACAATACATTAAAATCAATAGCTTTAAATAATGCACCTGAAAGTCTAAGAGATTATATATCACTTGTCTCTTTGTGTGACGCTATAATTGGTAATGAAGGGGGAGCAATAAATATCGCAAAATCTTTAGAATTACCAAGTTTTTCAATATTTTCTCCTCAAATTGATCCTAGTGGTTGGATAAGACCATCTGATATTGAAGTTGGAGTTCATATAATGAATTATAATAAAAATTTTAAAAGTTTTAAATTAAATAATGAAGAAATTAAAGATTTATACGAAGGATTTGAGTTTGATTTTTTCAAACTGGAGTTATCAGATTTTATGGATCGACTCAAATAAACCATTTGTTGTTTTAGTGATTTTATCTAAAACAGATCTCATTTGAATTTTATCATTTTTTAAAAATCCTTCTTCATCTTTTTGATCATGATCAAGATGATAAACAATTCCAGCAAATTTCAACCTCTTACCCATCACTTGATTGTTATGCATCCTAATCATCAAGTCTGAGTCTTCCCTACCCCAACCTATAAAATTATTATCATATCCATTTACTTCAACAAAATCATTTTTCCAAAAAGATGTATTACAACCTCTAAACTTTGAGGAAATTTTTTTTGATGGTTCATAGAAATATTTTAAGAAAGGGATTCTAATTTTCCTAAACCTTTTTTTTATACTTGGACTAAAAAATGAAATAAACAGACTTTTATTTTTATTTAAATAACTCCTTAAGAATCTTGAAACATATCTTTTTTTAATATGAACTCTGGTTCCATACAAATAACACCCCTTTTTAGCATTTGCGATATGATCATAAATGAAATACTTGTGAGGAACACAGTCACCATCGATCTGTATTATATAGTCTGATTCTGATAATTGTATAGCCTTATTTAAAATTAAAGCCTTTCTAAAGCCTCTATCTTCTTGATAAACATGAATTAATTTTGATGAAATTTTATTTTTCCATGAGTTTACAATATTAGATGTTTCTAAATCATTACTATCCTCTGCTATTATTATTTCATTTGGTAATTGGAACTGTTTTGAAACAGCGTCAATAATAATACTGAGTGCTTTTGATTCCTTATACGTAGATATTATCAATGCAGCTTTCATAATTATAACAAATATAAATAGAAAGTAATGTTTTGTATCTAACAAGCTATTAAACTGTATTTTTATAAAAATTTTTTTTAATGATTTTAGAAATCAAAAAAGCAGTTGAAATATTAAAAAATGGAGGAATAATTCTTTATCCCACAGATACTGTCTGGGGAATTGGATGTGATGCCACTAATGTTATTGCGGTAAAAAAAGTATTTAAAATCAAAAAAAGGAAATCAGAGAAAGCTCTTATATGTCTTATAAGAGATTTAAATATGTTAAAGGATTATGTAATAAAATTACCTGATGGAATTGAAAAAATTATCAACGACCCCATCCCAACAACCATAGTTTACCAAAACCCTCAAGGTGTTGCACATAATTTAATTGCAGAAGATAACTCCTTAGCCTTTAGAATTCCACAAAATGAATTTTGTCAAAAATTAATATCTGAATTTGGAAAACCAATAGTTTCGACTTCAGCTAATATTAGTTTGAACAAAACTCCTTTTAAATATTCGGAAATAACATCTACAATTTTGGAAGGTGTTGATCATGTTGTAAATTTGTTTAAAGAAAAAAAATGTAGCTTACCATCCAGAATATTTAAAATGGATGTAAATGGAAAGCTTCAGGTTATTCGTAAATAAATGAAGTTGCTTAATACACATGAACTACTGGACTCAGAGCTTTTTCAAACTTTAAAAAAAGTTGTTGATAAAGCAGACATTGAAACATACATTATAGGGGGTTTTGTTAGAGATTTTTTACTAGAAAAACCATTATATAAAGACATTGATATTGTAGTTATTGGAAGTGGAATTGAAATTGCTAAAGCCACTCAAAAAGTTCTTCCAAATGCAAGTAAAGTAAAAGTATACAAGAACTATGGTACAGCTATGTTCAAATGGAATGAAATAGAAATTGAATTTGTTGGTGCAAGAAAAGAATCTTACTCTCTAGAAACGAGGAATCCAAAGATAGAAAGTGGAAGTTTATCTGATGATCAAAAGAGGCGTGATTTTACGATTAATGCACTAGCCATAAGTATGAACTCATCTGATTATGGAGAGATTCTTGATCCTTTTGATGGATATAATGATTTAAAAAATGGAATACTTAAGACACCTTTAGAACCTAACAAAACATTTAGTGACGATCCCCTAAGAATGTTAAGAGCAATAAGGTTTGCTTGTCAGTTAAATTTCAAGATTGAAGAAAAAACATTGAATTCTATTATGCAAAACGCAGATAGAATAGAGATTATTTCTAATGAAAGAATAATCGAGGAAATAAATAAAATAATTGCTTCACAACAACCGTCCAATGGGTTCATGATTTTAGATAAAACCGGATTGTTAAAAAAAATACTACCTGAGATAGAAAACCTAAAAGGAATTGACGAAATAGAAGGTCACAAGCACAAAGACAATTTTTATCACACATTAGAAGTTTTAGATAATATCTGCAAATCAACAGATAATTTATGGCTCAGGTGGGCAGCACTTCTTCATGACATTGGAAAGGCCCCAACAAAAAAGTTAGTTAAAGAAATTGGATGGACATTTCATGGTCACGAATTTGTTGGATCGAAAATGGTTTATAAGTTGTTTAAGAGAATGAAAATGCCTCTGAATGATAAAATGAAATATGTTCAAAAATTAGTTTTAATGAGCTCTCGTCCAATTGTTATAGCTAACAAAACAGCAACAGATGCAGCTGTTAGACGTTTGGTTTTTGATGCTGGAAATCATATTGAAGATCTTATTAGTCTTTGTAAAGCTGACATAACAACAAAAAATGAAAAGAAATTTTCAAAATATCACAAGAATTTTGAAATAGTCACCAATAAAATTATTGAAGTAGAAGAAAGAGATAAAATTAGAAATTTTCAACCCCCTATTGATGGCCAATTTATTATGAAGTATTTCAATCTAAACCCCTGTAAGGAAATCGGGGAAATTAAAGAAATAATCAAAGAATCTATTCTTGAAGGTAAAATTCCAAACGAAAAAAATGCTGCTTTTGAATTAATGAAGTTAACAGGTAATAAATTAGGATTAAAAATACAATGAAAAATAAATTTATTTTTTTTTTAAAGGCTTCAATAATTTTAATATTTCTTGTAGTTGCGGCAGGAGCAACTGTAAGGGTGACAGGGAGTGGAATGGGTTGTCCTGACTGGCCAAAATGTTTTGGGTATTTAATTCCCCCAACCAATAGAGATCAATTAGACTGGAAATCTAACTTTTATTACAAAACTAACGAAGTGATAATTGTAAATAAATCATTAAGAGTTGCTAAATTAAATTTTATTTCTAGCGAAAAATATGACAAAAATAATTGGGCCCCATATTTAAAACACGACTATTCAATATTTAACGCTTACCATACCTGGATTGAGTTTCTAAATAGATTAATCGGAGCAATTGCTGGTATTGCTACTCTTTTTATGTTATTTTTTTCGTTCTCCTATTGGAGGAAAAATAAATTAATTGTTTTAGGTTCTTTCCTTGTGGTAATGGGAATGGGTTTTCAAGCTTGGCTTGGGAAAGAAGTTGTAGACTCAAACCTTTTACCTCTAAAAATAACATTACATATGTTAATGGCTCTAATAATTATCGGCATACTTGTTTTTATTTTATATAAAACAAACCATAATTCATCTATTTTTGAAAAAAATAAAAAAATAATGTATATATTATTTTTAGGCTTTGGCTTGACAATAATCCAGATTTTTTCTGGAACTCAAATAAGACAGTTTATAGATATTCAAATGAATGAATATCCCATTCAAAAGGAATTGTGGCTTAAATTTGCTCCCTTAAAATTTTATTTTCATAGAAGTTTTTCAATTTTAGTTTTAATAACGCATATTATACTTTGGTCGGAATTTAAAAAATATAACTTTATTCCGTTGTCTCTCAAAATAATAGTTTGTTTGATTGGTTTAGAAATATTTACTGGAATTTTAATGTACTATTTTAATTTTCCAATGACTACTCAACCAATTCATTTATTTATGGCAACTTTAATATTTAGCTTCCAGCTATACTTAATATTTCAAGTAACATTAAAAAATTACAATCAATGATATTAAGAATACGAACTATTTTAGATGTTAATGACGATGTAATTCGTGATATAGAAATCACAGAAAATTCTAAATTAGTAGATTTACACAATATGATTATTAAATCATATGGATTTCTTGGAAAAGAAATGGCTTCATTTTATAGAACAGATGAAAACTGGCAGCAGGGAGATGAGATGCCCCTGGTTGATGTTGGTTTAGATAAAAATTTTAATAATGAGGAACTAAAAAATCTTTTTAGTGATGAAAATAGCCGTCTTTTATATGTTTATGATTTTTTAGCTTTATGGACTTTTTTCATAGAAGTAGTTGAAACTAAAAGCCCAAAAAAAAATACTGAATATCCAAATTTAGTGTTTTCTGAAGGTACAGTCCCGAAGACACCACCAATTAAAAATTTTCAAGAATTTGATTCAAGTGAAGAAGACAAACAAGAAGAAGATGAAAATAATTTTGATTTAGACCAATTTTATTAGTTCCTTAAGAAAGAAATTGGTTTAATGTTTTTGTAATTCCTTTTTATAAATAACAATGCTGCCTCTAAAATATCTCCCATTGAATTGCTGTTTTTAAATGCTTTATCATTAGTAAAGTTATAAATTTCAAGTTTTAATTGATTTAAATTTTCAATAGTTGTAATTGGACTTTCCTTCATTGAAATTAATAGCTGGCTAATTTTTTCTTCGTTATCAATTATCCTTTTTGCTACGATAGATCTTTCCTCAATTTTATATTGATCAATTGAATCGTGTGTTAATTTTTTTTGAATCATTTGAATTAAAGGTTGGTTTTCTTTGAAAAATTGAGGTCTGTAAACTGAAAGCTTACCCTCAAAGCTTTGTTGATCAAAATCAATGGCTCTAATTTTATAGATTACCTGATCAAAATCATGAATTGGAATAATCACATAATTATATGATCTCATGTCTCCCAACAATCTAACCATACATCTTTCATTGAATTTAACATACTCCTTAGCTATTTGTGCTTGTTCAGCCTCTGAACATTTTGAAAGCATATCTTTTATAAATACATCACCAGGTATACCCGCAATATGTTCCTCAATTAATGTAAATTTATTTACAAGAAAATTTATGTTATATGGAGATAACAGATGTTCAATTTCCAAACCAAATGCTCTAGAAGAATCTGTCTTTTTTATATAAAAATAGGTGAAATTATCATTTAATATATTTCTAACTTTTACTCTAAAGGGTTTCGAATTTCCAAAGGTGCAAAAGTCAATCGCATCAATATTTAAATATGTTATTATTGATTCGTTTCCATCTGAATGAAGGATTGTGTATATTTTTTTTAAATTGTAATCAATTTCATTCATTTCACTTTCAGAATAATAAACTCTTGTCCATAGAGTGTCATTATCATTATCATCATAAACGACAACACTTCCTTGAAATCGCATTAAGTCTTCGTACGATATTGGTATTTCCATCCACCTATTAAAATCAATTAAGTATTTCATTAGAGTATCTGAAATAGGGAAAAAAGGTTTTTTCTTAGATATGAGTTTTTTCATTTTAATACTTATCTACACTAAATTAACATCTTTATCAAAACAAACGTTCAATTTTGTAATTACTCCTTGAAAAGAAATTCAAAAGAAACAATAAATCACATACTTTTGTACCTAAAGTTTAAAAATGAAATTTAAAATTGTTTCTGAGTTCCTTCCTACTGGAGATCAACCTGATGCCATCAAAGAAATAGTATCAAGTTTTGAGAAAAATGAAAAGTACATAACTCTCCAAGGGGTAACTGGTTCTGGTAAAACTTTTACTGTTGCTAATGTGATTGAGGAAATTGAAAAGCCTACACTGGTCTTGGCGCATAATAAAACTTTAGCAGCACAATTATACTCTGAATTCAAGCAGTTTTTTCCTAACAATGCTGTTGAATACTTTGTTTCTTACTACGACTATTATCAACCCGAAGCATATATGCCTGTTAGTGGTACTTATATTGAAAAAGATCTTTCAATAAATGAAGAAATAGAAAAATTAAGATTAAGTACAACTTCATCTTTACTCTCCGGAAGAAGAGATGTAATAGTTGTGGCATCAGTATCATGCTTATATGGAATTGGAAATCCTGTAGAGTTTCAAAAAAACATAATTAAATTAGATAAAGACCAAAAAATATCAAGGACAATTCTTCTTAAAAAATTAGTTCAGAGTCTCTATTCAAGGACAACTGCTAGTTTTGAAAGAGGTAACTTTAGGATTCAGGGAGACATAATTGATATTTACCCAGGGTATTCAGATACGGCTTATAAAATTCATTTTTTTGGAGATGAAATTGATGAAATTGAATCCTTTGACCCTATTAATAATAAAATAATTGATTCTCAAGAAAGAGTTACAATATATCCAGCAAATATGTTCGTAACATCTCCAGATATTCTTCAAAATGCTATCCATCAAATACAAACTGATTTAGTTAAGCAAGTTGAATATTTCAAAGAGATTGGTAAACATTTAGAAGCAAAAAGACTTAAAGAAAGAACTGAATTTGATCTAGAAATGATTCGTGAATTAGGGTATTGTTCAGGTATTGAAAATTACTCAAGATACTTAGATGGAAGAAATCCTGGAACCAGACCATTTTGTTTACTTGATTATTTTCCAAATGATTATTTAATGGTAATAGATGAAAGTCATGTTACTATTTCACAGGTTCATGCTATGTATGGAGGAGACAGGTCACGAAAAGAGAATCTTGTCAACTATGGATTTCGTCTTCCCGCGGCAATGGATAATAGACCTCTGAAATTTGAAGAGTTTGAAGGATTACAAAATCAGATTATGTATGTGAGTGCAACACCTGCAGATTATGAGCTACAAAAGACAGAAGGTTTTGTAATTGAACAAATTATCAGGCCAACTGGCTTGTTAGATCCAGAGATTGAAGTAAGGCCTAGTTTAAATCAGATTGATGATTTAATAGATGAAATTCAAAAAAGAATTGAAAATGATGAACGAACTCTTGTAACCACTTTAACAAAAAGAATGGCTGAAGAACTTACTGCATATCTATCTAAAGTTAGTATTCGATGTAGATATATTCACAGCGATGTTGACACACTAGAAAGAGTAGAAATAATGCAAGACCTGAGGCTAGGAAAGTTTGATGTTTTAGTTGGAGTAAATTTACTTAGAGAGGGTTTAGATCTTCCAGAAGTATCATTAGTAGCAATTCTTGACGCGGATAAAGAGGGGTTTTTAAGAAGCGCTAGATCTCTTACTCAAACTGTAGGAAGAGCAGCTAGAAATTTAAATGGAAAGGCCATAATGTACGCAGATAAAGTTACTAACAGTATGAATAAAACGATTAATGATACTGAATATAGAAGAAAAAAACAGACTGAATATAATATTAAGAACAATCAAAAGCCAAGATCTTTAAATAAATCCTTAAACAATGTTTTGGCTAAAAATTCGGTTTCTACCTATTCCAAAGAAATTGAACAACAAAGGCTTATAAATTCACTTAGCAAATTTAAAAGTCTGGAAGATTTCGAAAAAGCAATTCGAAATACTAGAAAAAATATGGAAAAAGCGGCTAAAGAATTAGATTTCATTGAAGCAGCATCACTTAGGGACCAAATTAAAGCTTTACAACTCGAAAAATCAAAATTATAATTATTCCAAAACTTCTTGAACTTTTTTTGCTGCCTCTTCGAAAGCTGTGGCTGCTATCACATCTAATTTTGAGTTTTGAATTAAAGTTTTTGCTTGTTTTGCGTTAGTTCCTTGTAACCTAACTATTATTGGGACTTTAATGGTATCACCCATATTTTTATATGCATCAATAATTCCTTGAGCTACCCTATCACACCTTACAATTCCACCAAATATATTAACAAGTATTGCTTTAACTTTTGGATCTTTTAGAATTAATCGAAAAGCAAATTCTACCCTTTCAGCATCAGCAGTTCCGCCTACATCAAGAAAATTTGCAGGAGATCCACCAGATTGTTTAATTAAATCCATAGTAGCCATGGCCAGTCCAGCTCCATTAACCATACATCCAACATTTCCATCTAAATCAACATAATTTAGTCCTGCTTCGCCAGCTTCAACTTCAATTGGATTTTCTTCATCTAAATCTCTGAGATTTGCAAAATCAGGGTGTCTGAATAAAGAGTTATCATCTATACTAACTTTGGCATCTACAGCAATAATTCTATCATCAGAAGTCTTAAGAACTGGATTAATTTCAAATAATGAAGAGTCTGATCCAACATAAGCTTTATATAAATTTGAAATAAATTTAAGCATTGACTTAAATGCTGCTCCCTTTAAGCCTAAGTTAAAAGCAATTTTTCTAGCTTGAAAAGGGAGTAGTCCAAGAGCTGAATCGATTTCTTCATTAAAAATAAGATGTGGTGTTTTCTCAGCAACCGCTTCAATATCCATACCTCCCTCTGTCGAATACATAATCATATTTTTTCCAGAAGATCTATTAAGTAAAATAGAAATATAAAATTCTTTTGGCTCAGAATTTCCTGGATAATAAACGTCCTCAGCTACTAAAATTTTATTTACTTTTTTTCCTTCAGGTGGTGTTTGAGGTGTAATTAATTGCATTCCTAATATGCTATCAGAAACTTGTTTTAACTCTTCAAGAGATTTTACTAATTTCACCCCTCCTCCTTTACCTCGTCCACCTGCATGTATTTGTGCTTTAACCACAAACCATTCAGTCCCTGTAAGTTCTTTTAATTTTTCTGCTCCTTTTACAGCGTCATTAGAATTATCAGCAACAATACCGTTTTGAATTGCAACTCCATAATTTTCTAGTATACTTTTACCTTGATATTCGTGTAGATTCATAATTTACATGATATTCAACAAAAATAAAAATCAATATGTTAAAACAGTTATTTAATCGATATTAATTTAACAATTATGTATTAATATAATATATTTTTTATTTTTAACTAATAATTATAATCTACTCAATAGATTTGATAATAAAACCCATTGAAAAAAAAGGACCTAATATCAATATCTGAAGAATTTGGAAATCCCATATACATCTATGATGCAAATAAAATTGAAAGTCAATACAATAGACTTCTAAATGCATTTTCAAATGTCTCGGGTTTAAGAATTCATTACGCTGTCAAAGCTTTATCTAATATTTCAATATTAAAATTGATGAAATTTTTAGGGTCAGGTCTAGATACAGTATCAATAGAGGAGGTTAAAATTGGTTTAATCGCTGGCTTTGATCCATCTAAGATAATTTTCACCCCAAATGGAGTATCTATTGATGAAATTGAGTCTGTTTCAAAATTGGGGGTTCAAATTAACATTGACAACTTATCCATTTTAGAACAATTCGGAAGAAAAAATCCTGACACTCCCGTTTGTATAAGAATAAACCCTCATATAAATGCAGGAGGGAATTCGAATATTTCAGTTGGACATATTGATTCAAAATTTGGAATTTCAATCCATCAAATACCCCTTTTAGTGAGGATAATTGAAAATACAAAAATGTGTATTAATGGAATTCATATGCACACTGGGAGTGATATTTTAGATATTGGTGTCTTTTTATATGCATCAGAAATACTATTTGAAAATGCATTAAAATTTAAAAATCTTGAATTTATTGACTTCGGTAGTGGATTTAAAGTTCCCTATAAAGAAGGCGACATTGAGACAGATATTGAAGAGTTGGGAGAGAAATTAAGCATAAGGTTTAATGAATTTTGTAAAATATATGGTAAAAAAATAGATTTAGCATTTGAACCAGGTAAATTTTTAGTAAGTGAAGCTGGATATTTTATCACATCCGTAAACTCAATAAAACAAACAACTTCTACTGTTTTTGCTCAGATAAACAGTGGTTTTAACCATTTCGTCAGACCTATGTTTTATAATTCATATCATGAAATAATAAATATTTCTAATTCTAAAGGAAGAAAAAGATTTTATTCAGTTGTTGGATATATATGTGAAACAGACACTTTTGCCAACAATAGAGAGATTTCCGAAATTTCAGAAGGAGATCTTTTAGTATTTAAGAATTCAGGGGCATATTGCTTTACTATGTCAAACAATTATAACTCACGTAGAAAGCCAGCTGAAATATTATGGTATAAAAATAAAGCATTCCTAATCAGAAAGAAAGAGGAGTTTAGTGATATTATTAATAATCAAATTGAGTTAGATTTCAATTCATAAGGCTAACAACCCATTTTTATGCGAAAAATTTCTTGAAGCTCTAAAGTAAAGGATATTTAAAAATTAGACTTTTTTTATTATCCCAATATAACTCCCGAACCAACGAGTTCGTTATTAATATACCATGCTATAAATTGACCTGGTGTAACAGCTGATTGCTCTTTATCAAAATAGACATACAAATAATCCTTTTTTTGTAAAATATTTGCTGAAAACAAAGGTTGTCTATATCTAATTCTGGCGCTAACAGAAATAGATTGTCCTTCACTCAAAATTAAATCTTCACGAATCCAATGAACTTTATCTAAAGAAACTCTTAAGGATTTTCTGAATAAACCAGGGTGAGAACTACCTTCACCAACATAAATTATATTTGATTTTATATCAGTAGAAATAACGAAAAGAGGTTTCTTTGTACCACCTACAAATAAGCCTTTTCGCTGACCAATAGTATAAAAATGAGCACCCTGATGAGTTCCTACTTTTTTCCCATCATTTTTACAATAACTTAAAGGAATTGATATGTTTTCATTTGATTTACTTGAATTTCTAAACGTATATTTATTTGAATCATTAGGTATTTGAATAATATCCCCTTGAACTGGACTTAATTTTTGTTTTAAGAATTCGGGAAGCTTCACTTTTCCCACGAAACATAATCCTTGAGAATCTTTTTTTTCAGCAGTTACTAAACCTTGAGCTTTTGCAATTTTACGAACTTCATCTTTTTTTAAATGCCCTATTGGAAAAAGTGATTTTTGAAGTTGATATTGATTGAGTTGACATAAAAAGTAAGATTGGTCTTTATTAGAATCAGCCCCTTCAATTAATTGAAAAACTGTTTTATTTTTAATTTTTTTTATATGTTTTTGACAATAATGACCAGTTGCAATAAAATCAGCACCTAATGAAATTGCAATATTCAAAAATAAATCAAATTTAATTTCCTTGTTACACAAAATATCAGGGTTAGGTGTTCTTCCGTTTGAATACTCATCAAACATATAATCAACTATTCTCTCTTTATATTCTTTACTTAGATCTACAGTCTGAAACGGGATACCTAGTTTTTGAGACACCATAATTGCATCATAACTATCCTCAAGCCAAGGACATTCGTTAGAAATAGTAACCTCCTCGTTATGCCAATTCTTCATAAAAAGACCTATAACATCGTAGCCTTCTTTTTTTAATAAATATGCGGCAATACTTGAATCTACTCCACCCGAAAGACCTACAACAACCCTTTTACTTTTCATACATCAAAGTTACAATTATGCTTGAGAAAAATACAAAGAGTATTAAAAACTACTTTCTTCCTTGTTGATTAATTTTCTTTTGTGCTTCTGCTGCTTCCATAGCCTTTTGAAGCTTCTGTGAAAAACCACCAACTTTTCTTGGTTTTTTCTTGTTTTCTGCAATTTGAGCCTTAATATTATCTTCTTTAATTATGAAATTCTTAATAACCAACATCAACAGAATGGTTAAGGTATTTGAAATGAAATAATATAAGCTTAACCCACTTGCATAATTATTAAAAAATAATAACATCATTAGTGGCATCATATAAATAATAAATTTCATGTTTGGCATACCTTCTTGCTGAGGCATTGCCTGCTGACCTGTTGTCATTAATGTATACACAAAAATTGCTGCAGATGCCAATATTGGGAAAAGACTAATATGATCACCATAAAATGGAATTGAAAATGGAAGTTCAAAAATTGAATCATATGAAGATAAATCATCTGCCCATAAAAAACTTTTTTGACGTAATTCAAAAGCTACTGGAAAAAACGAAAATAAAGCATAGAAGATTGGAAGCTGAATTAAAGCAGGAATACAACCGGACATGGGATTAACACCAGCCTTACCATATAAACTCATAGTTTCTTGTTGTTTTTTAACTGCATCATTTTTGTATTTCTTAGTAATCTCTTCAATTTCAGGCTTCAAAACCTTCATTTTAATTTGTGACACGTAAGATTTATAAACAACAGGAGACATTGTTAATCTAACTATGATTGTTAAAACTATAATTGCAATTCCGTAAGGGAAAAAACCAGCTAGCCATGCAAAAAGAGGAAGAAATATAAATCTATTTATCCATCCAAAAATTCCCCAACCTAAGGGAACAGAAGACTCAAGTGAACTACCGTAAGATTTTAAAATTTGATAATCAGTTGGACCAAAATAAAAACTCATTTTTGATAATATATTCCCATTCTGTCTCTGTAATTTAAAAGCACTAGTTAGTCTTTTTGTGTATCTTTTTTCAAGACTCTCGTCTATAGTTAGATCTTTTGACTTAAAAGATACCTCATTAATTAAATTATCTGGAATTAGGATTGAACTGAAGAAATGCTGTCTATAGGAAATCCATCTAATATTATTTTCTATTTCTTCATCTTCGCCTGAAAGAGACAAATTATCAACTTTATCTTCTTCATATAAATAGGTTAATTGAGTGTAACGACTTTCATAATCTATGCTCTTTGAGTTTCTAAATAAATCCGTACTCCAATTTAAAACAAAATCATCTGAAACAAAGATATCCTCAAGACCTTCAGATCTGATTTCAAAACCTAACTTATAGCCTTTATTTGGAAGGGTGTATTTAAATTCTAAAAACTTAAACTCAGAAATAGCTGCCCTAAGTATTACAGATTGGCTACTATTATTTTTTTCCCATTTGACAATATTGAAATAAATATTTTTAGTATCAAATAATAGACCTAGACGAGTTTTAAGAGTCGTATTTATTAGATGATTATTTTCAGAAATTAGATTTAGTGGCTTATCTAAATGATTTGAAAATTCTTTTAAATTTACAAGTGACAAATTTGCTCCTTTGGTACTAATTAAAAATTTTAAATCTTTATTCTCTAAAACCAATTCATCAGTACTTTTAGGCTCTAACCATTTTGAAAAAACACCATACGATTGATTTAATTGGTCATTTTGTGACGAATTATTTGTGACTTTTACACCTGAAGCCGATTTAGTTTTTGATTCTAATGTTGCAGTATCTGAATACGATTCTTGTTCTGCAATATTGGAGTTTTGAATGACTGTGTTTTCATTACGGAACAACATCCATGTTAGTATCAACGCTATTAATATAATTCCAATAAATTTGTATGGATCAAATTTTTCTTCTTCCATTTAGTTTTTTGATTTAGAATATTTTAGTGCAGCTTCAATAAAAGAAACAAACAATGGGTGAGGCTCAGAAACTGTGCTTTTATATTCTGGATGAAACTGAACTCCAATAAACCATGGATGATTAATATTTTCAATTATTTCTATTAAACCAGTTTGAGGGTTAAAACCAGTAGCTCTTAAGTTCAGTGAAAACATTATATCATTATACTTGTTATTAAATTCGTAACGATGGCGATGACGCTCCTTTATTAAAGTTTTATCATAAATCCTATTTGATAAACTGCCTTTCGATAAAGAACATTCCCAAGAACCTAATCTCATAGTCCCTCCTTTATTTTTAATATTTTTTTGATCTTCCATCAAATCTATGACTGGATTTATAGTACTCTCAGTCATTTCAGTTGAGTTAGCTTCTTTTAGATCTAAAACATTTCTTGAATATTCTATTACAGCCATTTGCATCCCAAGGCAAATGCCAAAAAAAGGAATTTTGTTGATTCTAACAAATTCAACTGCTTTAATTTTTCCTTCAATACCTCTTTCTCCAAAACCTGGAGCAACAAGTACTCCATCCAAATCATTTAGCTTCAAAATATTATTATTCTCTAATATAAATTCCGAATGAATTGTAATAACCTCAACCTCAACTTCGTTGGCAGCTCCTGCATGAATAAAGGCTTCTAATATTGATTTATACGAGTCTTGTAATTCAACATACTTTCCTACTAATCCAATTTTAACTTTATCCTTAGGGTTTTTGTATTTGATCAAAAACTCCTTCCATTTTTTTAGATCTGGAGACTGTTTTGGTTTTAAATTCAAACGCTCTATTACCACCCGATCAAGACCTTCATCTTGCATTTTTAGTGGAACATCGTAAATAGTTTCAACATCAATGGATTGAATTACCGCTTCGTATTTAACATTGCAAAATAATGCTAATTTTTTTCTTAAATCGTTTGATAACTCATGTTCAGTTCTGCAAACTAAAACATCTGCTTTAATTCCACTCTCCATTAATGTTTTGACTGAATGTTGAGTTGGTTTGGTTTTGAGTTCCCCCGCTGCAGATAAAAACGGTATCAATGTCAAATGAATCGTCATTGCATTACTTTCGCCATGCTCATAAATTAGTTGCCTAACAGCCTCTATATATGGGAGAGATTCAATATCACCTACTGTACCACCAATTTCTGTTATAATTATATCATAATCTCCCGTTTGACCTAATAATAGTATTCTTTCTTTGATTTCATTAGTAATGTGAGGAACTACTTGGACTGTTTTCCCTAAAAACTCTCCTCTACGTTCTTTTTCTATGACACTCTGGTATACTCTTCCAGTTGTAACGTTATTAGCTTGAGAGGTTTTTACATTTAAGAAACGCTCGTAATGACCCAAATCAAGGTCAGTTTCAGCACCATCATCTGTAACATAACATTCACCATGTTCATATGGGTTTAATGTGCCTGGATCCACGTTTATGTATGGATCAAACTTTTGGATAGTTACTCTAAACTTTTGAGACTGAAGAAGCTTTGCTAAAGAGGCAGCAACAATACCTTTACCTAAAGATGAGGTAACGCCCCCGGTAACGAAAATGTATTTTGTTTTTGACATACTATATATATCTTTATATACCGGGCTCAAATTTACAAAATATGAATGGTGTTATACTCAAAATACTATTTATTTATTTCTGAAACATCATATAATTTATGCTGAAGTAAATAGTACCCTTGATTAATATAAGCTCCTTTGTTAACTGGAACATAATTGAACTTATTATTATTGTATTCCGTTTCACCGATTTTAGAACTAGAATATAAATCATTATAAGTTGCAATTCTTAAAATTAAATCAAACACTAAATCAAAAGCTCTAATCGAAGTTTTATTTGGTGGAATTCCAAAACGATTTATAAATTTCTCGATCAATATTGTGTCATCAACATTTTTTGGATAATAATCGGACATGAATGTAAACATAAGATCTCCAAATAATTTATTTGAAAGATTAGAATTTTCATATGATGAACCATGAAATGTTGTAAAAAGCTTTATTTTTTTTTCATCACTAAGCTGAGAACGTATTTGTGATGATGCACTTGAAATTAAAGTAAATTTTTCAGTTTCTAAAATAATTTTATTTGGAAGGGTATCTACAATTAAAGAATCAACTAGTTCTGGTAATAAAAAGTCTCCTAATTCAGGTCTTAAATTAATAGAGTTTGGAAAAAGAGAATTTAGTTCTCTCTCAATATTTCTGTTTATAGAGTCTGTGATAATTAAAACATTATCATCTTTATTAATCGTATTGTTGAGATACCTCTTCATTTCATCACGAATAAATGATTTAGATGTGACACTTTGAAAAACTCCATTTCGCATAATTACTGATTTTGATGACAATGGCGCAATTTTAGGAACACTTTTAAACATGTTTTTTGAAGATAAGAAATCAAAATTTTCAGATAACATCGGTCCAATTATCGCATCAATTTCTTGAGGATTAAGATCGTTAATATGCTTTTGTATTTCACTTTTTTTATTTTGAGAATCAAATATTTTTGCATTGATTTCTATTCCAATGTCATTTGCTTTTTCCATGGCTAAAACTGAACCAGCATAAAAATCCAAGGCAATTGATGATATCGTTCTTCTTTTTAAATACCTGTATGTTTTATCTAAGGAATTAAATTCAATTATAGATGTTTTGAATGGAAGGAAGTAAACTAAATTTATTTTTTTCTTTAAAAAAACTGAATCTTGAAGCATTGTTTTTTCTGAAAGAAGCTGGTTTTTGTCTACTTTTAAATTCATTGAAGAAGTTTTTGGTAGTTTTAAAATCATACCTGATTTTAACCCTTCATTAATAACATTTGGATTAAGAGAATCTATAGTGAATTTATTATTTCCAGTTTTAACTTCAATCCTATAATATCCTTCTTTGGGTTTAATTTTGTAATAATAAAAATCTGGTTCTATGATTTTTACTTCTTGATCAAATTTAATCGGTAAAACTATAGTTTGTCCAAACTTAAGTCCTTCTTTTATATTTGGGTTTATTTTATCTAACTCATCAACGGTGAATCCATAAGTATAAGCAATTCTCCATTTAGTATCTTTAGGTTTAACAAAATATGTATTAAATTTTTCAGATATTTTTTTTTCAACTAAAAACCTAGTATAAACAGGTATTCTTATTTGCATTCTTCGTCTCAAACCTCTTTTAGCAATTCTTGGATTATAACTTTCAATTTGTTCTTTACTTATATTATATTTTTTCGAAAGATTATATACGTTATCTCCCTTTTGAACTTTGTGAATTATAAATTTTTGAGGTATTGAATCAACCTGACTGTATCCAGTTGAAATAGATAGAATTAAAAATATTAACTTAATTTGAACTTTATAATTCATAAAAAATAATAGCTATTCCCATTCAATTGTTGCAGGAGGCTTGGAGCTAATATCGTAAACTACTCTATTTACTCCTGGCACCTTATTTATAATTTCATTTGATATCTTTTGCAGAAAATTATGAGGTAAATCAACCCAGTCTGCTGTCATACCATCAGTTGACTGAACAGCTCTCAACGCCACACACTTTTCATAGGTTCTCTCGTCACCCATAACCCCTACTGTTTTAACCGGAAGAAGAATAGCGCCAGCTTGCCATATAGAATCATACAGCTCCCACTTTTTTAAGCCTTCAATGAAAATAGAATCCACTTCTTGTAATATTCCCACTTTTTCAGGGGTAATTGCGCCTAAAATTCTTATAGCTAAACCGGGGCCTGGAAAAGGGTGTCTTCCAAGAATTTTTGAATCAATTCCTAAACTTTTTCCAACTCTACGGACTTCATCTTTAAAAAGCATTCTTAGAGGTTCAACGACACTCAACTTCATAAAGTCAGGTAATCCACCAACGTTATGATGAGATTTAATTGTTACCGAAGGTCCATTAACCGAAATAGATTCAATTACATCAGGATATATAGTTCCTTGTGCTAGCCATGCAGTCCCTTTAATTTGATTTGCTTCCTCATCAAAAACATCTATAAAAGTATTACCAATAATTTTCCTTTTCAATTCGGGGTCTGATTCACCTTTTAGATTATTTAAAAACAATTTCGAAGAATCAACTCCTTTAACATTTAAACCCATGCCCTGATATTGTTTTAAAACTGAATCAAACTCATTCTTTCTCAAGAGACCATTATTAACAAAAACACAAAATAATTGATTACCTATAGATTTATTCAATAAAACCGCTGCAACAGTTGAGTCTACACCACCTGAGAGACCTAAAATAACTTTATCGTTTCCAATTTTGTTTTTTAGCTTTTCAATTGTCATATCTACAAAAGAATCGGGTGTCCAATCTTGTTTAATTTTTGATATTTTTACCAAAAAGTTTTCCAGTAATTTTAGACCATGAGAAGAGTGGTAAACTTCAGGATGAAATTGAATTCCATAAGTTGCTTCCCCATTAATTTCAAAAGCAGCATTAATAACATCAGTGGTGCTTGAAATTCGTTTTGATGAACTTGGCAGTTTATTAATCGTATCTCCATGACTCATCCAAACTTGACTATTATCAGGAATATCTCTAAAAAGTAAAGATTTTGAATCTATATTTTTTAAATTGGCTCTACCATATTCTCTCGATCTAGACATATTAACCTTTCCTCCAAAAAAATATGCTAAATATTGAGCTCCGTAACATATACCCAATAAAGGTATTTTTCCTTTTACTAAAGAAAGATCAATATGAGGCGGATCGTCATTTCTCACTGAATGCGGAGATCCAGATAAAATTATCGCACTGAACAAGGAATAATCCTTTGGAGGATTGTCGAATGGTATTATCTCGCAATAAATAAATAACTCCCTAACTCTTCTGGCTATTAACTGGGTGTATTGTGATCCGAAATCAAGTATGA
>TARA_B110000444_G_scaffold261151_1_pt1 | contig 23258 bp, 24 predicted proteins | sample TARA_B110000444 | Tara Oceans TARA_B110000444 (sample SAMEA4398370) | marine metagenome | biome: Polar Biome; feature: [SRF] surface water layer (ENVO:00010504); material: water (ENVO:00002006), including particulate matter (ENVO:01000060) such as... | depth 5 m | reverse complement strand
CATAATAAAATATTCTTGTTCAAAACCAAACCAAAAATCGTTATCATTATCGTCAATAGTTGCTCTTGCGTTAGATTCATGAGCTGTACCATCTGCATTTAACACTTCAGTCATTACCAAAAAACCATTAACTCTTAGTGGGTCTGGGTAAACTGCAACTGGCTTTAAAAGACAGTCTGAAGACCCCCCTTCTGCTTGTAGGGTTGAGGATCCGTCAAAAGACCACACTGGACATTCAGATAATTTTCCATTGAAATTTTCTATCACCTTAGTTTTGCTTCTCAGATTAGCTGAGGGCTTGTAACCGTCAAGCCATATATATTCAAGTTTTGATTTGCTCATTATTACATATTTATTTTAAAATCTAAAATTAACAATTTATTGAAGTTACACCCCTTTTAAGTGGGTGTAATATGTTGTATGTGAATAAATTTTTATCAATACCCAGGTTTTTATGGGGTTATATTACTGATTTGTTAATAGATATGCTATTTACTCCCGTAATTTTAAAAAAACTTTATATTTGATTCTAATTAAAAATAAATATTTTGAAACATTCTGAAATTTTTGGAACAAGTGTGTTTAATGAAAATAACTTTAAACAATACTTAAATAAGGAATCTTACAATAATTTAAAAGAAGTAACAGATAAAGGAAATAAAATATCTCGAACTCTGGCAGACCAAATAGCAGCAGCTATGAAATCCTGGGCTATTTCTAAAGGAGCAACTCATTATTCACATTGGTTTCAACCACTTACAGGAATAACCGCTGAGAAGCATGATGCTTTTTTTGATATCACTATTGATGGTTTTGCACTTGAAAAATTTGATGGTGCCCAGTTAGTTCAACAAGAACCAGATGCTTCAAGTTTTCCAAGTGGAGGAATTAGAAATACTTTTGAAGCTAGAGGATACACGGCTTGGGACCCTACTTCTCCTGCTTTTATTTTTGACACTACTTTGTGTATACCAACAATTTTTGTTTCATATACAGGAGAAGCTTTGGATTATAAAACTCCTTTATTAAAATCAATAGCATCTTTAGATCAAGCTGCGACTTCAGTCTGTAAATTTTTTGATAAAAATGTATCTAAGGTTTATCCAACTTTAGGTTGGGAGCAAGAATATTTTTTAATTGATAAATCACTAATGGAATCAAGACCTGACTTAAAGTTAACTGGAAGAACATTGTTAGGTCACGGATCTTCCAAAGGACAACAGTTGAGTGATCATTATTTTGGATCCATCCCAAGTAGAATATTGGAGTTTATGAAAGAGCTTGAATATGAGTGTTTAAGGTTAGGTATTCCCGTTAAAACTAGACATAACGAAGTTGCTCCAAGTCAATTTGAGTTAGCTCCAATATTTGAGGAAGTAAACTTATCTGTTGATCATAATTCTCTTCTGATGGATATTATGCATAAAGTAGCTCATAAACACAATTTAGAGGTTTTGTTTCATGAAAAACCTTTTGAAGGAATTAATGGTTCAGGTAAACATAATAATTGGTCCTTATCTACCAATACTGGAATTAACTTACTTAGTCCAGGTAAAACTCCAATGAGTAATCTACAGTTTTTAACATTTTTTATAAATACTATTTCAGCAGTCTTAGATCATGAAGAACTTTTAAGAGCTGCAATTTCAAGTGCCAGCAATGATCTTAGATTAGGAGCAAATGAAGCTCCTCCTGCAATTTTATCAGTGTTTATTGGTGAGCAATTAACAAGAGTATTAGAGGATTTAGAAAACGTCTCAAAAGGTAAATTGTCTCCTGAAGAAAAGACAGATTTAAAATTAAATGTAATTGGAAAGATTCCTGAAATTTTACTCGACAATACAGACAGAAACAGAACTTCACCTTTTGCTTTTACAGGAAATAAGTTTGAATTTAGAGCTGTAGGTTCAAAAGCAAACTGTGCCAAGCCTATGACGTTTTTGAATGCTATGGTTGCAGAAAAATTAATTTCGTTTAAGAAAAAAGTAGACAATCTTGTTTTTGAAAAAACCATGAAAAAAGATGATGCTATTTTTAATATTTTAAGAGATCAGATAAAGGAAATAAAGCCAATATTATTTGAAGGAGACGGTTATTCAGATAGTTGGAAAATAGAAGCTAAAAGAAGAAAATTGAGTCACAATAAATCAACTCCTGAAGCTTTACCAGTATATTTATTTAAAAAAAGTATAAATCTTTTTTCATCTTTGAATATTTTATCACAAAGAGAAATTGAAGCAAGATATATTGTTGATCTTCAAGAATATACTATGAAAATTCAAATTGAAGCAAGGACATTAGGTGATATTTCTAGAAATCATATAATTCCTACAGCTATAAATTATCAAAATACTCTCATTGAAAATGTAACTGGTCTTAAAGAAATTTATGGGAAAGATTTTAAAAAATATGCCAATGAACAAATGTCTATAATCGAAAGAATTTCTGAACATGTTTCAGCTATAAATTCTGGGGTAAATTCTATGATTCGTTCTAGAAAAAAAGCAAATGAGCTAGTTGACCATCAAAAAAAAGCTTTAGCCTATTCTAGCCAAGTTTTTACTAAAATGGGACCAATAAGATATCATTGTGATAAACTTGAGTTATTAGTAGATAATACTCTTTGGCCACTTGCAAAGTATAGGGAACTTTTGTTTAGTTACTGATTAATCCAATTCTAAAAATAGATTCTAATATATAGTGTGATTTTAAATACTTGAAGTATTTTTGTTATATGTCAACTAACAGATATAGTCTTCGCGGTGTTTCCGCTCAGAAAGAGGATGTTCATAACGCTATAAAAAATTTAGATAAGGGATTATTCCCAAAATCTTTTTGTAAAATTATCCCGGACTACTTAACCAGTAGTAAGGATCATTGCATAGTGATGCATGCGGATGGAGCTGGAACAAAAACTTCATTGGCATATTTGTATTGGAAGGAAACAGGAGACTTATCAGTTTGGAAGGGGATAGCTCAAGATTCTTTAATAATGAATATTGATGATTTAATATGTGTTGGAGCAACAAACAATATCTTACTTTCTTCAACTATTGGTAGAAATAAAAACTTGATTCCTGTTGAGGTTATTTCAGCAATTATAAATGGAACCCAAGAGTTGATTGAAGATCTAAGAAAGTATGATATAAATATTATTTCTTGTGGGGGAGAAACAGCCGATGTCGGAGATCTTGTTAGAACGGTGATAGTAGATTCAACAATTACTGCTCGAATGAAGAGAGAGGATGTTATTGATAATTCTAATATTAAATCTGGAGATGTTATAATCGGTCTTGCATCTTATGGAAATGCAACATATGAAAATACCTATAACGGTGGAATGGGTAGTAATGGATTAACTTCTGCAAGACATGATGTTTTTGCAAATTATTTAGCGAAAAAATATCCTGAAACCTTTGACTCAAAATTACCTACTCCATTAGTATATTCGGGTAAAAAAAAATTGACTGATCCGGTTGATGGGCTAGACATTGATGTTGGAAAATTAGTTTTATCTCCTACAAGAACTTATGCGCCAATTGTTCAGAAGGTTTTTAAAGAAGTAGGTAGAAAAAATATTCATGGAATGATTCATTGCAGTGGAGGAGCACAAACTAAAATACTTCACTTTATTAATAATCTCCATGTGATTAAAGATAATTTTCTTCCTGTTCCACCTTTATTTAAAATTATCCAAAATGAATCTGGGACTTCAGGAAGAGAGATGTATCAGGTTTTTAATATGGGTCATAGATTGGAATTTTATGTCGATAATTCATGTGCAAACGATATTATTTCAATTTCTAAAAGATTTAATGTAAATGCTCAGGTTATTGGTAGGGTTGAGTCTTCTAAAACTAATAAACTTACTCTTAAAACACCTCAAGGTGATTTTATATATTAATTATATCGTAATTTTAATTTAATAAATCATGAAATGTTAGATAAGTTAAACATTATTAAACAAAGGTTTGATGAGATCTCAGATTTAATAATACAACCTGATATAATATCTGATCAAAAAAAATATATTCAAATTAATAAAGAATATAAAGATTTAAAGAATATTATGGATCAAGGCGATGTTTATATGTCTTTAGTTGCAAATATTGATGAAGCAGAATTAATTTTAAAAGAAGAGACCGATTCTGAAATGATAGAAATGGCCAAAATTCAAATTGAAGAATCCAAGACTCAAATTCCAGAATTAGAAGAAAAAATCAAGTATTTATTAATACCAAAAGATCCTGAAGATCAAAAAAATGTCGTAATAGAAATTAGAGCAGGAACAGGTGGGGATGAAGCAAGTATATTTGCTGGAGACTTATACAGAATGTATATAAAATATTGTCAAGATCAAGGATGGAAGACTAGTTTGGTGGATTCTAGTGAAGGTACTGCGGGTGGGTTCAAAGAAATTATTTTTGAGGTTTCAGGACAAGAAGTTTACGGTACATTAAAATACGAATCAGGAGTTCACAGAGTTCAAAGGGTTCCTCAAACTGAAACACAGGGTAGGGTTCATACATCAGCTTCAACTGTCATGGTTTTACCAGAAGCTGAAGAGTTTGATGTAGAAATCGATATGAATGAAGTTAGAGTTGATTATTTCTGTTCTTCAGGTCCTGGTGGTCAATCTGTGAATACTACATACTCTGCAGTAAGATTAACTCATGAACCAACAGGTATTGTAGCTCAATGCCAAGATCAAAAGTCTCAACATAAAAATAAAGATAAGGCATTAAAAGTTTTAAGATCAAGACTTTATGAGCTTGAATTGAGTAAAAAATTAGAGGCTGATTCAGAAAAAAGAAATAATTTGGTTTCTTCTGGAGATAGATCGGCTAAAATAAGAACATATAATTATCCTCAGGGAAGAGTAACTGATCACCGAATCGGTCTAACTCTATATGATCTTCAAAATATAATAAATGGAGACATTTCTAAAATAATTAATGAAATTCAGCTTCATCAAAATACTGAAAAACTTAAAGCTTCAGCAGAACTTATATGAATCAAAAAAATATTTTTGAACAAATTAAGGAAAAACGATCTTTCTTATGTGTTGGCTTAGATGTTGATTTAAATAAAATTCCAAAACATCTTTTGGCAGAAGAAGACCCTATTTTTTCTTTTTGTAAGGGTATAATTGATTCAACACATAAATATGCAATAGCCTATAAGCCAAATATTGCCTTTTTTGAATCATATGGTTCTAAAGGATGGGAGTCGTTGGAGAAAGTAAGTAATTATCTTTCTGTTAATTATCCTAATGTTTTTAGTATTGCAGATGCTAAACGGGCTGATATTGGAAATACTGCTTCTCGTTATGCTAAAGCTTTTTTTGAAAATCTTTCATTTGATTCAATAACACTTTCTCCATATATGGGACGCGACTCTATTGAGCCTTTTCTTAATTTTAAAAATAAATATGCAATTATTTTATCGCTTACATCTAACGAAGGTGCTGAAGATTTCCAATTTTTAACTAGCGATAACACACCTTTATTTGAAAGTGTAATTAAGTCTTCTAAAACATGGAAAAATTCTGAAAAAATAATGTATGTTGTTGGAGCTACTAGATCTGAGTTCATAAAAAAAATTAGAAGTATAGTCCCTAATTCATTTCTTTTGATTCCAGGGGTTGGAGCTCAAGGTGGAGATGTAAGCGATGTTGCCAAAGCAGGAATGAACGACCAATGTGGATTAATCGTTAATTCATCACGCCAAATCATTTATGCAAATAATGGATTGGAGTTTGGTATTTTTGCTAGAGAAGAGGCTATAAAGCTTCAAAAAGTCATGGAAAAAGAATTAATAAACAAGGGGATTATATAAATGCTTCATTATTCAGTTTATAGAAATAAAAATAAATCTCGATGGATAACATTTATTCATGGTGCTGGAGGTAGTTCATCAATCTGGTTTAAACAGATAAGGTATTTTTCAAAATATTTTAATTTATTATTAATTGACTTAAGGGGGCATGGTAATTCTAAGAGTCTTGTAATTAATCCATTTCAGCCAAAGTATACTTTTGATGTTGTAACCCAAGATATAATCGAAGTTTTAGATAATGAAAAAATATCAAAATCACATTTTGTTGGAATTTCATTAGGAACAATTTTAATAAGAAAAATTGCGGAAATCTGCCCCGAAAGAGTTTTAACTATGATAATGGCAGGTGCAATTATTAAATTAAATTTTCGATCTAGATTAATGATGTATTTTGGAAATTGGACTAAATCTTTTTTACCATACATGATAATTTATAAAATGTTTGCATGGATTGTAATGCCAAACTCCAATCATAAAGAATCAAGAATTTTATTTGTTAGAGAAGCTAGGAAGCTTTACCGAAAGGAATTTTTAAGATGGTATAAGTTAACAGCCGAGATTATTCCGTTACTTAAAATATTTAGAAAAATTGAGGTTAAAATACCTACTTTATATATTATGGGTGAACAAGATTATTTATTTCTAACACCAGTTAGAAAACTTGTTTCAAGACATAGTTTTTCAAAACTTATTGTCTTACCAGAATGTGGACATGTAGTAAATGTTGAGCGTTCTGAACTTTTTAACAAGGGTATGCTCTCTTTTATTCACAATCTTAATAAGTAGTTTTATTAATTTAAGACTAATAATTTTATTATTTAATACCTGGTTGTTTTAAAACAAAATTTTCTTTTTCTTTTGATTTAATGACCGTTTCCTCTACTTGTTTTAGGAGTCCTTTTGAATCATAAATAACACCATTACTAATTGTATATTTTATCCCACCAACTCTTACAACTTCATTGTTTTCATTTAATTTAATTGCTCCTGTTCCGTACAAAACTTTAAGATTTATTAATGGGTTTTCTTCAATAATTATTAGGTCAGCATTTTTTCCAACTTCAATAGAGCCAATACTTTTATCCATACCAAGTGCTTCAGCTCCATTGAGTGTTGCAGATCTAATTACTTCAAGAGGATGAAATCCAGCTTCACGAAGTAGCTCAAGTTCTCTAATGTATGCGAATCCATAAAGTTGATAAATAAAACCTGAATCTGATCCAGTAGTTACTCTTCCGCCTCTATTTTTATATTCATTTATGAAGGTCATCCATAATTTGAAGTTATTTTTCCATTCAACTTCTTGCTCGGTTCCCCAGAAATGCCAATAAGATCCATGAGATACTTTACTTGGCTCGTAAAATCTCCATAGTGAAGGAAGAGTATATTTTTCATGCCATTCCGCTCTTCTTGCTCGATGTAAATCTCTACTAGCTTCATATATATTAAATGTTGGATCTAGTGTAAAATCTAAATCTATTAATTCGTTCATTACTGAATTCCAATGATCTGAGAATGGAGAAGCAGCTTGCTTCCAGAGTTTTCCAGCTTCTTCAAACCTATGTTGCTCATTTTGATAATTGTAATCTAGAGGATAATCCTGAACAGTTCTATCTTCAAATAGTGCCTCTGGAAGTCCATACCAATGCTCCATTGAGGTTAATCCAGCTCTAGCAGAATGAAGAACATTCCATCTTGCAACACTCATTTGAGCATGGTGACATGCAGACCCAAGGCCGAGTCTTTTGTTTTCAACCAAGGCTGCTTTCATTATTTTAGGATCTGCACCAAAAAATTTAATTCCATCTGCCCCATTCTTTTTGTTTTCTTGAACCCATTCTATAGCTTCTTCAGGGGAGTTAATACCATTTATACTGCCTTGACCGAATGATGTATATGCTATAATTCTAGGAGCTATTATTTCATTTTTCTCTGACTTTTGCTTTAAATCTAAAGTATAATTAAGTCCTCTTCCACTGGGTTCTCTAACTGTAGTTACTCCATGAGCTAGCCAAAGTTTGAATACATAATCCCAGTCTGCTCCCTGCGATGTTCCGCCAATATGTCCGTGCATATCAATAAAACCGGGTAATATGTACATTCCAGAAGCATCAATTTCTTTACCTCCATTTTTTAATTTAGGACGTCTATTATTTTTTATTTCAACTCCTGGATAACCAACTGTTTTTATTTGAACAATTATGTCACGCTCCACAACAATATCTACAGGTCCAATAGGAGGAGCTCCATTACCATTTATAAGTGTTGCGCCTCTGATTATTAATTGGGAGAATGGTCCTTCAGACAACTCTTGAGACGATATGTAGGTTGAGCTTATTATTAATATAAAAAGACATAGAAAATTTTTCATATAATTTTTTTATTTAAAGATATAAAAAACCCCCAGAAACCAAACTGGGGGTTAAAAACCAAACACATAAACCTCTCGAGAGCAGTTAGAAAGAATAAATAGCTGCAATGACAAATGAGGCTAAATTATCAGATGAATCTAAACCATCTTTAAATATTTTTTCAGATGCACTATCAATTCTTATTTCAGGTTTAAGAATCATATTCCCAGAAGAATAACTTCCTGTGATTGTTAGAGAAGTGTTATCAGCATCATCTGAAGCTTTCCCAAAAATACCAGTAAAATCATTTTTATCAGAGAATATCTCACCTCTTAATCCAAGGCTGAATGACTCAGAAAATATCAGTTGAGGATATAGAGCAACTCCTGAAAAACCTCTATCACCATCAGGCGAATCCTGAGAAGCAGAAGTTGCATTAATTCCTAAAAAGAATGATTCTCCTATGTCAAAACCTCCTGTATAATCAATTTGAGAATACCCTTGACCGCCTAAATAATTTAGATACTGTCCATTAAATCCATATTGAACTCCCAACAAATATGTGTCATCAGGATTGCTTTCAGTCATATCAGTAGGGTTTAACATTCCAATCATTAGTGAGCTATTATCTGAAAGAGAAAAGTTAGCTTTAATACCTGTGTGTGAAAAAGGACCGTATGAAAACATGTAGGAAGTAGAATAATTAAAATTAGAAATAGGTGATATCACTTCATAACCAAGGAAAGTGTTAAAGTTACCCAATGTAATTATTGTGTTTTCTCCAAAATTAAAATAAACATACATCTGATTTACAATATTACTAGATCCTTTAGAATTAAAAACTGCCTCTTTTCCTTTTGGGCCGTAGACTAAATCTGCAACAAAACCTGATTTTTCTCCTTCACATCCAATAATAATATTAGCCATACCAAGAGAAAATCCAGGAAGATTAGCAAATGATGTTCCAGGTTTGGAGTCGAAGTCGTTAGATAAGTTATAACGAAGGTAGGTGTCAACAGACCCAGTGATACTAAAATTCGCGTCTTCATCTGCTTCTTGAGCAAAAACGTAACTAAATACTGTTGACATTAATAAAACTTGAGCTATGTTTTTTAAATTTTTCATCATTAATGATTTAGATTATTCGTATGCTTTCATTCCATGCTCAGCCATATCAAGGCCTTCAGTTTCTTCTTCTTTATCAACTCTTAGGCCAATCAACTTTTTAATTGAGTAAAAAATTATGAAAGATGATACAATGCAGAATAAAGCTATTATAAGTATTGATTTTAATTGAATTATAAATTGCTCAAATCCAGCCATTTCACCAAAAATACCAACAGCTAATGTTCCCCATATTCCACATATTAGGTGGACAGCAACTGCACCTACTGGATCATCAAGTTTTAATTTATCTATCAAAGAAATACCGGCAACAATAATAATTCCTGCAAAAAATCCAATAAGGATTGCGTCTGTTGGGCTCATTTGGTCTGCTCCAGCTGTAATACCAACTAAGCCTCCAAGAATTCCATTCATAAACATCGTTATATCATATTTTTTGTATAAGATATTTGCTAAAATTGAGGATGTTACGCCACCAGAAGCAGCAGCTAAACAAGTTGTTACTAGTGTAAGAGAGGTTAGTGAAGGATCTGCAGATAAAACAGATCCACCATTGAATCCAAACCAGCCTAGCCAAAGTATTAATACCCCTGAAGCGGCGAGTGGAATATTTGATGCAGGTAAAACCCTTGGTTTTCCATTTTCATCAAATTTTCCAACTCTCGCACCTAAAAGATATATTCCTACTAGTGCAGCCCATCCACCAACTGAGTGCACTAGAGTAGATCCAGCAAAATCATAAAACCCCATTGTATGTAAGAATCCACCTCCCCATTTCCACGATCCAACAACGGGATAAACCAGTCCAACATAGAATATTGTAAATAACATGAATGATGTTAATTTAATTCTACCGGCAACTGCCCCTGATACAATTGTTGCTGCAGTTGCTGCAAACATTCCTTGAAATAGGAAATCAGTCCACCACGTATATCCTCCATCTGCATAACCAAAATTCATACCTCCTTCAGGAGCCGTAATTCCAAATCCACCAAATTTTAACATACCTAAAGAACCTTCTTCAAAACCAGGATACATTAATTTGAATCCGCCTAGAGTATACATCAAGAGACCTACTGTAATTACAAAAAAATTTTTAAATAGTATGTTCACTGTATTTTTCTTTTGTGTTAATCCGATTTCTAAAAATGAGAACCCTAAGTGCATAAAAAAAACTAAAGCAGTGCAAATCATCATCCACACATTGTTTATGGTTAAAATTGTTGTTTCCATTTTTTAAAATTTAATTATTAATATTAGTTTAATGAATTCCCCCCCTTTTCTCCAGTTCTAATTCTATAAGCATTTTCAACAGGTAGAATGAAAATTTTTCCATCACCAACCTTATCTGTAGCTCCAGAATTAATAATTGCGTCTATTGTCGGTTGAACAAAGTCATCATTAACTACAATTGATAAAAATCTTCTTTGTATTTCGGCTGTGCTATATGATATCCCTCTGTAAACATGCCCTTGTTTTTCATTTCCAACTCCTGTAACATCCCAATAGCTAAAAAAATTAACCTCTACATCATGTAGAGCTTTTTTAATATCATGGAATTTTGATTTCCTAATTATTGCTTCAATTTTTTTCATATTTATCTGATTTTTTACAAATATATTTTATAAAATTTATACCCCCACTAAAAAAGGGGGTTGTATTTGTTAATATTATTAATTTATCATATATACCCATATTAATTTAGGGTATAAATAATAAATTATATATAAAATTTTATATATGTACAAAAAAAATGGGGGTGTATGGTGTTTTTTTAATTTAAAAATTAGATTTCATACCCTATTTTAATCATTAAAAGACCAATTATAAAACTTGATATTACGTAAGTAAAAAACATCAACCAATCATCATTTTTTATCATTAAAAATGACTCATGACTGAAAGTTGAAAAAGTTGTTAGGCCACCGCAAATTCCAAAAGTTAAAAAAATTATCCAGTCGGATTTAAAATTTTTAATAGCCCAATTCATGAAAAACCCCATAAGAAAACACCCTAAGAGATTTACTAAAAATGTTCCCCAAGGAAAGTTATTTGAATTAGTTTGATTTATTCTACTGATTATATATCGAATACTACATCCAATTCCACCTCCTAAAAAAACTAATATTATCTCTTTAATTATTTTCATTTAATTGGATAATAAACCCCGGTAATCCAGGTTGTTGAATCTCTACTTTGTTCATTACCTTTCCAGAAAATCTCAAAAGGGGCATTAAATATTTTTTTATTTTGCTTCGATATTTCGCTATCTAGTATGTGCCAAGCTTTATTTCTATCGAACAAGTAACCCTCATGTATAACAGTTAATACATCTTGTTTGGGAAAATAATTACACACGAACTTTAGAGGTAATTTAATATTTTTACAGCTTTCAACTGGTAAAGCAACTATGTATTGTATTACTTCTTCTGTTTTTGAAGTGTAAATTATAAATGGAAATCCATTTTTAGATATATTATTATCAATTATAAAATTATTAAGTTTTCTAAATTCTTGTTTTTGATTTCTATCAAAACTTAATGATGATGATGAAAGAATTTTTCCAATATATAAACCACCTTGATGAAGTTGTTTTCCTTTATAATTATTACTGCTTTTAAAACCCGATAGACTTATTGCAATAATTATTAACAACATAAATGAAAAAACAATTACAGCTTCTTTTATGTTATATTTTAAATTTTTATAAAATTTATTTATCACTTCTGAGTATAAATTTTAATTAAGAAAAGAGATAAAACTAATCCAATCATAAATAAAATTATTTTAAAGCTTCCTTTAAAATATTCTTCTTGGTCTTTTTTGTCTCTTTTGTAGGAATAGAATATTATTGTTGAAAAAATAATAACAAAAAAAACTGCAAAAAGGAGTTGTCCAGAACTAAACATTATTTTTTTTTACTAAAGTAATGAATGCTGTTCAAAAGATAGAATATTTTAATGTTTTGTGTTATTTTGTAAAAAAAATATTATGATTAAAAAACCCATTGAATCTGTTAAAAAATTTCATGATGCATTCAACATTCTTGATGCTTCCTCTCCTACAATTAATTTGAGTTTAGAAAAGATTCAACTTAGATATAACCTAATGCAAGAAGAAAATGAAGAATATTTGACAGCTGCTCAAAATAAAGATATAGTTGAAGTAGCTGATGCGCTTGGAGATATGTTATACATATTATGTGGAACAATCTTGACTCACGGTATGCAACATAAAATTGAAGAAGTTTTTGATGCGATTCAAGAAAGCAATATGAGTAAGCTAGATGAGAATGGTAAGCCTATTTATAGGGAAGATGGAAAAGTTTTAAAGGGACCAAACTATTTCAAACCCAATATCAAAGAAATATTTAAAAAAAGTTAGATTTTAAACCTCCAATCTCCAATTGTAAGGGTCATTAGAAATATTATATTGAATTTCAATAATCGTTTTTTTTATTTTTTCAGCATATGAGTTCTCCATTGACTCAATCTCATAGTCAATTTTTTTATAACCAAAACCTGAAAAAGGAATTATGACTACAGCAGTCCCAGATCCAAAAATTTCTTTTAAAGAACCACTTTTAGAGGCATCTACTAATTCATCAACAGTTAGAGAACGAACTTCAACAGTTATTCCCATATCTTCGGCAATTTGAATAGCACTTTTTCTTGTTACTCCGTCAAGAATTCTATCGTTTGTTGGGGCTGTGATTAATGTATTTCCAATTCTAACAAAGACATTCATAGTTCCTGCCTCTTCGATATATTTGTGTTCAATAGCATCAGTCCAAATTATTTGATGATATCCTTTCTCTTGGGCAATTGAAGTAGGGTAAAATGAACCTCCATAATTCCCAGCAGCTTTTGCATATCCCACACCTCCATTTGCAGCTCTACTGAAATCTTCGGCTATTAAAACATTAAATTCAGAATCATTATAATATGATTTTGCAGGGGAACAAATAATAATAAATTTATATTCATTTGAAGGAGACGCTTGAACTGTTGCTTGACTTGCAAAAACAAAGGGTCTTATATAAAGTGAATTTCCCTGTCCTGGTTTAACCCAATCAGAATCTATTGAAATTAGTTTTTTTAAACCTTTCATAAAATACTCTTCTGGAACCAATGGTATTTTCATTCGCTCACAAGATTTATTTAGGCGCTTCCAATTTTCTTTTGGTCTAAACATCCAAACTTTTCCATTACTATCTTTATAAGCCTTCATTCCTTCAAAAACAGATTGACCGTAATGAAGAGAACTCATTGAAGGATCTATAGAAAGAGGTTGATAAGGGATTATTGAAGGATCATTCCATTTTCCATCTGAATAATCACAAACAAACATGTGGTCTGAAAAAACTTCTCCAAAAGACAGATTTTTGAAGTCAATCTGATTTATCTTTGATTTTTTATTTATTTGTATTTCCAACGAAAATATTTTTACTCAAAATTAAAATTAAAATTAATTTATTTTCATTATGTGCACTATTTTTTTTTTGTAAAATTTAAGCTTTGTGAAAAATAATAATAAAAATATATTTCCTTTATAGTATGTTAGAAAAAATATTGACTCAAGATGGAAGTTATTCTCTTTACGACTCTGACTTGAAAGAGACATTTCATTCAAGAAAAGGAGCGTTAACCGAATCAATTCATGTTTACATTTCAGAAGGTCTTGATTTTTTTTTAAAAAACAAATTAAACATTATCTCACTTGAAGTTTTCGAAATGGGTTTTGGAACAGGGTTGAACGCAGTATTATCAAAAAGATTTGCAGAATTAAACAAAATAAAAATAAATTATACTTGTATTGATAAATATCCTTTAAGTGATATTATAATTAAATCAGTAAAAGTTAATGATTTATCTAATAACGAAATAGATATATTAAATTGTAATTGGGATGAAACTAATCATATTTCTGATTTTTTTCAAATCCACAAAATATATGATGATTTTTCAAACATTAACTATAAAAATTATTTTGATATTATTTTTTATGATGCTTTCGCTTATCACGCTCAGCCCCATATGTGGAGTGAGGTTGTACTGAAAAAATCAATTGATCTTTTGAAAAAAAATGGTATTTGGATCAGTTATTGTGCTAAAGGTGAAGTTAGGAGGTTACTACAAAAACTTGGTCTTGTTGTTTATAGAATCCCTGGTCCACCTGGAAAACGAGAAATGTTACGTGGTATAAAAGTCTAATTACATTATTTTAAAATGAGAAAAAAAATATTAATAACAGGTGCAACAGGACTTGTTGGCAGAAATCTGGTAATTAAAGCATTGAAAAAAGGCTATTCTATTAATTTTTTAACAACACAAAAACATAAAATTAATTCCTTAAAAGGATGTAAAGGCTTCTACTGGGATCCTTTCAAAGGAAAAATTGATTTAGATGCTTTTAAAAACACCTCATACATTGTAAATCTTGCAGGATCATCCATTTCAAACAAATGGAGTAAAAGTTATAAAATAAAAATTATAGAAAGTAGAGTTCTTTCATCCCAAATTTTATATAATTCTTTAGTAGACATAAATCATAAACTTAAAGGAATAGTATCTGCTTCCGCAATTGGATATTATCCAAGCTCATTAGATATGTATTATAAAGAATCTGACATTTTTAATCCTGAAAATTATCTTCAAAAAGTAGTAGATAAGTGGGAAAGTTCGGTTGATGAGTTGGAAACGTATTCTAATAATACCATAAAACTTAGAATTGGACTTGTTTTATCTGATCAAGGAGGGTTTTTATTAAAACTTTTATTACCAGTTAAATTTGGCCTTGGTTCATCTTTCGGGTTAGGTAATCAATGGCAATCATGGATTCATATTGAAGATCTGTCAAATCTAATTTTACATGGTCTTGAAAAGAATTTAAACGGAGTTTATAATGCAGTTGCACCAAATCCAATAACTCAAAATGAACTTGTAACTTTATTGGGTAAGAGAATTAATAGACCAGTTTTTTTACCTAATATTCCTAAAAAAATTATTGAAACTATTTTTGGAGATAGAAGTCAATTATTATTAGATAGTCATCGAGTAAGTTCAGATAAAATATTAAAATCTAAATTTAAATTTGAGTTTAAAAAATTTGAACAGGCAATTAAAAAATTAAAATTAGACTAAGTGACATTTTGACACTTATTGAGAATTGGCAATAACTTTGCATTTATATTTAAAAATCATTTATGAGTAAGGCTAAAGAAAATAAAGAATTAAGCAAAAATACTAAGGTTAAAAAGAAAAATACAAGCACCAAGAAAAGTACTGCAAAGTCTAGCCTGAAGGATGATTTAAATAATGAAAAAGAGAAATATCTTCGTCTATTTGCTGAATTTGAAAATTTTAAAAAAAGAACATCAAGAGAACGTATTGAATTATATAAAACTGCTAATAAAGAAGTAATGTCAGCTCTAATTCCAATCATGGATGATTTTGACAGAGCTAATTCACAGGTTGATATCGAAAATGCCACTGACGAAATAAAAGGTTTTTTATTAATTTTTAATAAAATGGGCGAAATACTTAAATCAAATGGATTAAATGAAGTTGAAATTTCAGTAGGTGACGTTTTTGATTCTGAAATTCATGAGGCTATAACTCAAATTCCAGCTCAGAAAGAGGATCAAAAAGGAAAAGTAATGGATGTTATAGAAAAGGGTTATCAGCTTGGTGAAAAGATAATTAGATTTCCTAAAGTTGTTGTTGGTAAATAAAAATATTTTATGAAAGAAGATTATTATGATATTTTAGGAATTTCAAAAGATGCTTCGGCTGGTGAAATCAAAAAAGCTTATAGGAAAAAAGCAATTAAATTCCATCCAGATAAAAATCCTGGTGATGATTCCGCAGAGGCTAATTTTAAAAAAGCTGCTCAGGCTTATGAGGTACTAGCTGACTCAAACAAGAGGGCCAAGTACGACCAGTATGGTCATGCAGCTTTTGAAAACGGCGGGTTTGGAGGTAGTGGAGGTGGAATGAATATGGACGATATATTTAGTCAATTTGGAGATGTTTTTGGAAGTGCTTTTGGAGGTTTTAGTCAACAAGGTTCAAGTCAAAGAAGAGGAAGTAATCTTCGAATTAGAGTAACATTATCACTTGAAGAGATACTTTTGGGGGTTGAAAAAAAAGTTAAAGTTAAAAGAAAAGTTCAAGCACCTGGTCTTTCGTATTCAAGATGTAATAATTGTAACGGATCAGGCCAAGTTAATAAAATCACAAATACAATTTTAGGTAGAATGCAAACATCTGCTCCATGTAGCTCATGTGGAGGAGGAGGTCAGTCAATTGAAAATCGTCCTGTAGGTTCTGATTCTCAGGGTATGATAAATGAGGAAGAAACGGTATCTATAAAAATTCCACCTGGCGTAGAAGAGGGGATGCAATTGAAAGTTTCTGGAAAAGGAAATGCAGCTCTATCAAACGGAATTTCCGGAGATTTATTAGTTTTGATAGAGGAAAAACCTCACGATTTATTTGTAAGAGAGGGTCAGAATCTACATCTAGATATTTACATAAGTATTTCAGAAGCAGTTTTGGGTATCTCTAAAGATATTCAATTGTTAAACGGGAAAGTACGCATAAAACTTGACGCTGGTATTCAGTCCGGAAAAACTTTAAGACTCAGAGGTAAAGGTCTTTCAGATATTAACGGTTATTCGAGTGGAGATTTGTTAGTTCACATAAATATATGGACACCAAAAGTATTAAATAGAGAACAAAAAAAGTTTTTTCAAAGCATGATTGATGATGATAATTTTGAGCCAAGACCAGATAAATCTGATAAATCATTCTTTGAAAAAGTCAAGGAAATGTTTTCTCAATAATTAACTACACTTCGGATAAATATTATAAATGTATTCTTTTGTTTTTAATAAAAAAATATGTTTTGTTTTTATGGTATCTTAGAACATGAATTTTATACAAAATCCATTTATTAGATTTTTAAATACCGAGATAACTTTGGGTAAATCTATAGCTATCACTCCAAAATCAATATTAATTATTTTGTTTATATTTTTTATTACTTGGCTTGCTCTTAAGGCAATCAGGAAAATAATACACAGAGCATTATCTAGTGAAGCAAAAATAAAATTTAAAAGTATTTTTTCTTTCTTCAATTACTTTATTTATGTAATTGTTTCACTTATTACAATGGATACCCTTGGAATTGATCTAACTGGTTTTTTTGCAGCATCAGCAGCATTATTGGTAGGTATAGGACTTGCCCTTCAAACATTTATTCAAGACATCATTTCTGGAGTTTTTATTATAGCAGATCAGGCAGTACATGTTGGAGATATAATTCAAATTGATGGACAAATAGGTAAGGTTGAAAATATTCAGTTAAGAACAACCAGAGCAGTAACAAGAGATAATAAAGTTTTGATAATACCAAATCATATTTTTCTAACTAAAATATTATATAATTGGACAGAAAATGGAACAATGATTAGAGAATCTGTTTCTGTTGGTGTTGCTTACGACACAGATATTGAATTTCTACAAAAAAATCTTGTTCAAATAGCTCTAAATCACCCCTTAATTAAAAATGAAAATAAGCCTTTTGTTTTATTTGAAGATTTTGGAGATAACGCATTAAAGTTTACAATAGTTTTCTCAATGTCAAATAGTTTTAATTTGTACAAAGTCAAAAGTGACTTACGTTTTTCTATGAACAAATTCTTCAAAGAAAATAATATTGAAATACCTTATCCGCAAAGAACTGTAAGTATTATTAATCCAATTAATAAATAATCATGGCGAAAATTTTAATTATTGAAGATGAAGAACCTATTAGAAGAGTTTTACTTAGGATATTAACTGAGGAAGATCCATTATACCAAGTTCATGAGGCTTGTGATGGTAAAGAAGGTTTGAAAATGATTAATAATAATATTTATGATCTTGTCTTGTGTGATATAAAAATGCCTAAAATAGACGGTATAGAAGTTCTTGAATCTATCAAGAGTCGTAACAATACTTTACCATTTATTATGTTAACTGGTCATGGTAATGTTTCAACAGCAGTTGAAGCGATGAAGCTAGGTGCTTATGACTTTATTTCGAAACCCCCCGACTTGAATAGACTTTTGAATTCTGTAAGACATGCTTTAGAGAATAAAAATTTAGTAAGTGAAAATACTATCTTAAAAAAGCAGGTTATAAAAAAATATAAAATTGTTGGAAGTTCATCAGCAATTAAAGTAATTAATGATTTAATTGATAAAGTTGCACCGACAGATGCTAGAGTTCTAATTACTGGAGAAAATGGAACTGGGAAGGAACTAGTTGCACATAACTTGCATCAGAAAAGCGAGAGATTTAAATTTCCTTTTGTTGAATTAAATTGTGCGGCAATTCCATCAGAATTAATTGAAAGTGAGCTTTTTGGACACATAAAAGGTGCATTTACATCTGCTATTAAAGATAGACCTGGAAAGTTTGAATCTGCTAACAATGGAACTTTATTTTTAGATGAAATCGCCGACATGAGTCTTGCTGCTCAAGCAAAAGTATTGAGAGCATTGGAGGAGAATAAAGTTCAACGAGTCGGAGGTAATAAAGATATTTCTGTTAATGTTAGGGTAATTGCTGCAACAAATAAAAATTTAAACATAGAAATAAAAAATGGCAACTTTAGAGAGGATCTCTTTCATAGATTAGCTGTAATATTAATTGAAGTACCCCCTTTAAAAAACAGAAAAGATGACATTGGTTTATTGGTTGATCACTTTATTAATGCACTTTCTGATGATCAAGGTTTAGAAGTCAAAAAAATTGATTCAAAAGCCATAGAATCCCTAAAAAATTATCCATGGTCTGGAAATATTAGAGAGCTAAGGAATGTTGTGGAAAGACTAATGATTTTAGGAGATAATCCAATAACTAAAGAGAATATTGATCAGTTCGCTCCAAAATAAATTTAAATTATGTTTCGTTTTTTTTACTTTCTTATTTTGCTTTCTTTATTATCATATTCACAGGATGAAGCAAAAATTAGCTCCCAAATAAAGTCATTTTATGACTTTTCTTTGACTAATGGAAAAAGCTATTTATGGTTAGAACATTTATCCAATCAAATTGGAGGTAGACTATCTGGTTCGTTAAATGCAGAAAGAGCAGTTCAATGGAGTAAAGAAGAATTAGAAAATTTAGGATTAGATAAGGTTTGGCTTCAACCAGTAATGGTTCCAAAATGGGTGAGAGGTAATTTTGAATATGCTAGTATAGAAAGTTCAACAGGAAATTCAATTAGTGTAACCATTTGTGCTCTTGGAGGTTCAGTAGCTACTCCCAATAGAGGTATTAGGGCTGAGGTTATAGAAGTTAAATCTCTGGATGAATTAAATGAAATAGGTTTAGATAGAATATCTGGAAAAATAATCTTTTTTAATCGTCCAATGGATCCAAAAATAATTAATACTTTTTCTTCATATTCTGGATCAGTTAATCAAAGAACTAGAGGTGCAGAGGAAGCCCTGAAATATGGAGCAAAAGCTGTAATTGTTAGATCTATGAATCTAACTAATGATGATTTTCCACATACAGGATCAATGTATTATGGGGCTACAAAATTAAGAGATAGAATTCCAGCTGCTGCAATAAGTACAAACGGAGCAAATCTTTTAAGCTCGATGTTAAAGCTAGATCCAAAACTTAAATTTTTTATTAAGCAAAATTGTCAAAATTATCCTGATGTTTTATCTTATAATGTTATAGGTGAGATAAAGGGGAGTGAATTTCCTGATAAGATAATTTTAGTTGGTGGCCACCTTGATTCTTGGGATTTAGGGGATGGTTCTCATGATGATGGAGCTGGAGTTGTTCAGTCGATGGAAGTTTTAAATCAGTTTAAATCTTTGGGTATTAAGCCACGCCATACATTGAGAGTTGTCTTATTTATGAACGAAGAAAATGGATTAAGAGGAGCTAGAAAGTATTTTAAAATTGCTGAGAATAAGAAACAATATCATCTTTTTGCTCTGGAGTCAGATTCAGGTGGGTTTACCCCGAGGGGTTTTTCTTTTAATTCATCGGATTCTGAATTTGATAAAATAAAACAATGGGAAAAATATTTTGAACCTTATTTTGCAAATAAATTTATCAAAGGGGGTGGAGGTGCTGACATTCGTCCTCTTAGGGAATTTGGAACTATACTATCAGGATTCAAACCAGACTCTCAGAGGTATTTTGATTATCATCATTCATCAAAAGATACATTTGATGGAATAAACAAGAGAGAGCTTGAATTAGGTGCTGCTGCTATGACGAGTTTAATATATTTAGTTGATATTTTTGGTTTTTAAAGTGTAATTTAGTCAAAAAATTTTCATGGGCCTTTTTTCTGCCTACACTAAGGAGTTTAAGTATAATTTGAAACTCGCGATACCAGTAATTACAGCTCTTCTTGGTCACACTTTTGTTCAATTAGTCGATAACATTATGGTCGGCCAACTAGGAACTACATCCTTGGCTGCTATATCGCTTGGAAATAGTTTTTTTTGGGTAGCTATGTCCCTAGGTATTGGTTTCTCAACTGCTATTACCCCTTTGGTCGCAGAAGCAGACGGACAAGGTAGAACCGCAAAAGTTAGAAAAGTTCTCATTCATGGACTACTTTCATGTACATTTTTGGGTCTAATTTTAACATTTTCTGTTTTATTAGCTCAGCCACTTTTATTTAAAATGGGTCAGCCTTCAGAGGTAGTTGATTTTGCATATAAATACTTATTTTGGGTAGGAATTTCTTTAATTCCTTTATTAATTTTCCAGGCTTTTAAACAATTTTCTGATGGTCTTTCCTATACTAAACCATCCATGTACGCAAGTTTAATGGCAAATGTTTTTAATGTATTATTAAATTATATGTTAATTTTTGGAAACTGGGGCTTCCCAGCTATGGGAATTGAAGGAGCAGCGATAGGTACATTTATTTCAAGGATTTTAGCTTTAATATTTATGATTGGATATCTATTAATTGACAAAAAATTCAATCCTTATGTTAAGAATATCGTTAAAAGAGGTTTAGATAAGTTACTTTTTAGTAAAATTTTCAGACTAGGGTTCCCTAGTGCTGCAATTATGTTTTTTGAAGTTACTTTTTTTACATGTGCAGTATGGTTATCAGGATTACTTGGTAAAAATCCTCAGGCTGCTAATCAAATTGCATTAAACTTATCAACCGTTACATTTATGTTTGCAATGGGGTTCGGGGTTGCTGCTATGGTAAGAGTTGGTAATCAAAAAGGAAAAAGAAATTATATAGAACTTCGAAGGGTAGCTTTATCTATGTTTCTATTGATTTTAATTTTTGACATTATATTTTGCTTATTCTTTTTGATATTCAACGAACAACTACCATGGCTTTATTTAGATTTAGAAAGCTCTTCTAATATATCAGATGTATATCAAGTAGCAAGCTTATCAGCAAGTTTATTAATAATTTCAGCATTTTTTCAAATATCTGATGGCTTGCAGGCAGTTGTTCTGGGTGCGTTAAGAGGTTTACAAGATGTTAATCTTCCTGCTTTTATAGCATTTTTTTCGTATTGTTTGATTGGGTTACCTATTTCATATGGTATGGGAATTCATCTTGAATACGGCACAAAAGGTATTTGGATTGGTTTGCTTTCAGGTCTAACAACTTCATCTATTCTTTTATTACTTCGTTTTCAATATCTTACAAAAAAATTAATAAATAAAAATGTCAAAACCTAAAGAAGAATTATTTCCAAAATATCTAATAGGTGATAATTCAAAATATCCAAATAATATTTATGTTATTCATGTTGAATATCCTCGCTTTATTTTTAATGTTTCTAATGATGACATATTTTGGCTTGAGGAATTTTCTAAGGATGATGAAACTGAAATTTTAAATAGCACTGAAGTTTGGATTGAAAATGCTCTAAAATTTTACGATTCTGAATTAAAAAGTTTTGACAAATGATTGACAACTTGTTAGAGTTAGACAAAATATTATTTATATTTTTAAATGGATTGGGGTCCCCTTCATTTGATATATTTTGGCTTATAATTACTAATAAGATTTTAAATGCAATAATTTATTTACTGTTGGCTTTTTATTTTTTTAAAAAAACAAATTTTAAATATTTCTCTTTAATGATTTTGACTATATCAGTACTGATATTATTTACAGATCAATTTACAAACTTTATTAAACACACAGTATCTAGACCAAGACCATGTCACGAAGCTGACCTAGAGAGTGTAATTAGATTGGTTAAGGAAAATTGTGGAGGAGCTTATGGTTATTTTTCAGCACATGCTTCAAATTCTTTTGCTTTAGCTTTTTTCTTTTCCAGATTATTTTCAAAACAAAAGTGGCTAACGATTATACTTATTTCATTTGCTTTTATAGTTTCTTATAGTAGAATATATATAGGTGTTCATTATCCATTAGATGTTTTTTCAGGTATAATATTGGGATCATTTTCTGGTTATATAATTTATTCGTTTTGGAAAAAATTTATATTTGATTTTCAGTCACATAAAATAAATAATCTTTAGTTTTTAACTTTTAATAAATCAGGAAATTTAGCTTTAAACCTTTTTAACCTAGGAATGGAAACATTTCTAACATACGAGTTATTAGGATTTAGCCTTTCATAGTTTTGATGATAATTTTCTGCAATAAAAAATTTCTCTAATTCTTTAACCTCAGTAATAATTTTTCTTTTAAAAACTTTGTTTTCAGTAAGTTGTTTAATATGATTTTCGATAATTTTTTTTTCTTCATCAGTTTGGTAAAATGCAATAGATCTGTATTGTGTTCCCCTATCCGGACCTTGACTATTTAGGGTTGTAGGGTCATGTGACCCAAAAAAAACATTAACTAGGGTCTCAAAAGAAACAATCGAAGTATCATATATTACCTCTACAGCTTCTGCATGACCCGTTT